>SKEQ01000023.1_pt1 | contig 204767 bp, 171 predicted proteins | sample 4826751 | NCBI WGS metagenome assembly SKEQ01 (sample SAMN11008805, study PRJNA524170) | human gut metagenome | biome: Human fecal sample; material: Feces; isolation source: fecal sample from pouch patient p44 | host: Homo sapiens | place: Israel: Tel-Aviv | collected 2013-07-11
CGGGATGGACTGACCTCTGGTGTACCGGTTGAACCGCCAGGTTCACGGCCGGGTAGCCAAGTCGGGAAGGGATAAACGCTGAAGGCATCTAAGCGTGAAGCCCCCCTCAAGATGAGATATCCCATTCTTTAAGAAGTAAGACCCCTTGAAGACGACGAGGTAGATAGGGCAGGGGTGGAAGTGCCGTAAGGCATGGAGCTGACTGTTACTAATCGGTCGAGGGCTTGACCTAATTGGTTGTGTTCACAGAAATGGAATGATAGATGTGTAGTGTATGCGGTTTTGAAGGTATATCGGAAAGGCCATCGGAGAGATCCGGTGGCCTTTTGTAATTATTTTCCGCAAAATACTTGTTTTTCGAAAAAGATTGTGTTATAGTAACGATTGTCAGGAAAAGATTCCTGAGGTATTCCTCGATAGCTCAATGGTAGAGCATTCGGCTGTTAACCGAAGGGTTGTTGGTTCGAGCCCAACTCGGGGAGCTAAGATGAAGAAGCGATACAGAAATGAGAAATCATGACTGTATCGCTTTTTTGATGTCTGTAGCCATTAAGAAACGCCATCTAACATTTTGACGGTTTTCCATAACATTTCTTCCTGTTCATGGAAGAAAGATTTCGTTATAATAAAATCAGACAGATCACGGAACATGTGCAGAGTCAGGAGTCGTGTCAAGGCGGAACTTTTTCCGATAGGCGCTTGGCGTCATGCCCTGCTTCTGGCGGAAGGCTTTGGTAAAAACTTCAGTATTTCGGTAACCACAGGAAAAAGCGACCGTTTCGATGGAGAGATCCGTATACGATAAAAGCTCGAGCGCACGCGTGATCCGGCAGGAAGAAAGATAGTCCTGCGGTGAGGTATGGAGATATTTCTGAAACAGGGTATAAAGGTAACTCCGGTTGATGCAGACATATCTGGCAATATCCGAGACAAGGATTTCATTGGAATAATTATTTCGGATAAACTCAACGGCTTTTTCCACGTAAAGATTGCCGCTCTCCCGTGCAGAAGGATCGGCAAGCGTGATTTCGCGGGAAAGAATTGAGAAAAACTGGTACAGACAGCCTTCCAGAAGATACTGGTCCGAGGTGTCATAGGTATTGTGCTTCTGCATCTGAAACAAGAGGGACTGCAGTTCACCGGAAAAGTTGCACTGGTAGACAGGGTGCTCCTCGGAAAGACCGAGTTCCTGTACATAAGAGGCAGCTTTTTCGCCGTCAAAACCGATCCAGAGATATGTCCAGGGATCATCCGCATCGGCTTCATAGTAGGTGCGGACATTTGGCATCAGGAAAAAGCCCTGTCCGGCGGTTAAACGGTAAGTGCGGTTTCCGATGGTAAAAGTGCCTTTCCCGGAAATAATATAGTGGATCACATAATTGGGGCGGACAGCAGGGCCGTAGCTGTGCAGTGGCTGGCAGGCTTCGTAACCGCAGAAACAGAGATAAAGATCCGAAAATTTATGCTTTTGGACGGGAAGTGTCCAGGAAGTTTCCATAAGTATACCTCACAAAATGAATCATCAGAAAAGCCGGAATGTCACAAAAGGATGAGATTCCGAAATGTCAGTAAAATTATATCGTGTTTTGCAGGATACTGCAAGCCGCTGTAGGAAATCAAAGGCCCGGAGTAGCAGCCGTTGCGGTTCACGCAGCACCGGAACACTTGCTGTTCGGGTATGTAAGAAAGTGATTTTGGTGTGAGCAGACCGAAAAAATGCGATAAGATAAAGGAGAAAAAACCATGGCAATCAAAGTAAGTGAAAATGGACGGTTATTTACCCTCCAGACAAAAGACAGCAGTTACCAGATGTTCGCAGATGACAAAAATGTGCTTCTGCATCTCTACTATGGAGAAAAAATCGGTGAGGAAAATCTTTCCGGTCTGATTTTCTGTACGGATATGGGATTTGCAGGAAATCCGGAGGAAGCAGGCCCTAACCGGAAATATTCTCTTGATACACTTCCGCAGGAAATTCCGGGAAGTGGTGTCGGTGATTTCCGTGATGATATGATTGAGATCCGCCACGCGGACGGCAGCTTTGCAGCAGATTTTCGTTTCGATTCGTTCGAAATTCTGGATCATTCCTATGCTATTCCCGGAATGCCGGCGCTGTACGATACAGAGGAAGAAAAAGGTGAGACTCTTGTTATTACAATGACGGAGAAGGCTTCCGATATTGTTCTGAAGCTGTTTTACGGTGTATTTGAAAATGAAAATGTAATTACGAGAGCGGCAAGACTCGAAAATCACGGAGAAACGGCGATTGAGCTGGAAAAAATGCTGTCATTCAGCATGGATCTGATGTATGAAAATTATGAGATGATTTATTTCTCGGGTCGTCATGCGATGGAGCGCACGGCAGAGCGGATTCCGGTGCAGCATGCAAAAGTCGAGATCGGCAGCACCCGCGGTACATCGAGCCATCATTACAATCCGGCTGTGATCCTCTGCGAGGAGGGTGCGGGTGAGACACACGGTTCCTGCATCGGCGCATGCCTCGTTTACAGCGGAAACTTTGTTGCGGCAGCACAGAAGGATCAGAAAAATCAGACCCGTTTTCAGATGGGTATTCATCCGACCAATTTCTGCTTCCATCTGGAAAAAGGAGAGGCGTTCGATACCCCGCAGGCAATCTTAAGCTATTCCGGAACCGGCCTTACCAAACTGTCACAGCAGTATCATGAGATCATCCGCGAGCATATCTGCCGCGGCGCATACAAGCATGCCAAACGACCGATTCTGATCAACAACTGGGAAGCAACCTATTTTGATTTCAACGAAGAAAAAATTCTGAAAATTGCAGAGCAGGCGCAAAAGCTTGGCATTGAGATGCTGGTGCTTGACGATGGCTGGTTTGGAAAACGAGAGGATGATAACAGTGGCCTCGGCGACTGGTTCGTCAACGAGAAAAAGATGAACGGCTCCATGGCGCAGCTTGCAGAAAAAATTCACAAGATGGGCATGAAATTCGGTCTCTGGTTTGAGCCGGAGATGATTTCCGAGGACAGTGATCTTTACCGTGCACATCCGGATTGGGCATTTGCAATTCCTGGCCGTGTGCCGAACCACAGCAGAAATCAGCTTGTACTTGATATGACGCGTGAGGATGTGCGTGAGTATCTGCTGGAGCGTCTGACAACCATCGTTCATGATGCAAAGATTGATTATGTCAAATGGGATATGAACCGCAGCGTCTGCGATGTTTACAGCCATGTGGCAGCACAGAGCCGGAACGGAGAGATGTATCACCGCTATGTGCTCGGTGTTTACGATTTGATGGAAAGATTCCTTGCCGCATGCCCGAATCTGCTGCTCGAGGGCTGCAGCGGAGGAGGCGGAAGATATGATGCCGGTATGATGTATTATTCCCCGCAGATCTGGTGCAGCGATAATACCGATGCGATCAACCGTCTTTCCATCCAGTACGGAAGCTCGTTCTTCTATCCGATCAGCACCGTCGGCTCCCACGTTTCGGTATGCCCGAACCATCAGACCGGCCGTGTGACACCGTTCCGGACAAGAGGCGATGTGGCGCTGGCAGGAAGCTTTGGATATGAGATGGATCTGAATAAGATTTCAGAGGAAGAAAAAGAGATGGTAAAAGAGCAGGTTGCTGCGATGCATGAATATTACGAGCTCACACACGAAGGCCTGTATTACCGTCTGACCGGACTGAAAAAACAGGATTTCATGGCATGGGAGTTCGTGGCAAAGGATCAGAGCCGCGCACTGCTTACGATCGTAAAGACTGACGCAGAAGGAAATATGCTTCCGGTTCACACGAAAGTGTGCGGTCTTGCAGAGGATAAGCTGTACCGCTGCAGCCTGGACCAGGAAGTCCGCCTTGGCCGTACCTGGAACCGTGCGGGGCTGACCCTGCATCAGGTGCTGGAAGAGTATGAGAGTATCCGGGTCGAATTTACAGAAGTAAAATAAAAAAGATAAGAAAAATCTTCAACTGGATTTGAGGGGGAGGGAACCTCAATCTGGTTGGAGATTTTTTTGCATAAAGAAAATCAAAGCAGGAGGGAAGAAACGTACTCTTTACAGTGCAAAAATAGTTGTGATACAATAAGCAAAAGAAATTTTCTGACAGAAAATAAAGACGGAACTGTCAAGAAAGGAAATTGTACATGAGAAACAGAAAAAACTGTTTAGCTGTTCTTCTGATGACAACTATTGTGGTAATGGGATGTGGAAATCAGCAGGTGGAAAAGGAGAATCCATCGGCTGTCTACGAAAGAGCATCCAGTGTCCAGGATGAGTCAGAAGATGGTGAAAAAGAGTTTCTTTCTACATACCAGAATATTATAATCACACTTCCAGAAGGCTGGAATGTAATGAGAGATGAGAAAATCCAATGTAGTTTCATATCGGAAGATGGGGAAAGTCTTGAGATATCGTATCGGGAAGGAATGGCAAAAGTAGTGCTTATGGATTTTCCGGAGGACGAAGAGAGCGCTGAAAATTTGCTCTACCCGAATGAAATAACAGGGGAAAACAGCATCAGCGATTTTATGGTGAAAACAGCTAACGAAGGAAAAGATAACGAGAGTTCCTTTTATCGTTTCCAGGTAAAAAATTCCCTGCAGATTCCGATTGCATTTTTCTGCGGGGTGAAAACGGAGAATGAAGGGTATCAGATCATATGGAAAAAAGGAAGCGGCAGCAACGATACACAGCAAATCGTGCCGGAAATACTGGAGTCTCTGCAGTTCCCGGACAATGAGCTGCTGACAGAAACATTTCAGACGGCCTGCCAGGAGCAGAAAAGAGCGCTGGAAGCAGAAAATAATTCGGATGGCGTGAAAAAGCAGAAAGGAAAGAAAACAGTCACCTGTATCTCCCCGGTCAATGTACGCACGGAACCCAACATCAGCACAAGCCAGGTCCTCGGAGCTCTGACGACAGGGGAAGAAGTGGAAATGCTCGGAAAAGAGAACGGATGGTACAAGATTTCGTATGAGGGAAAAACGGCGTATGTGTACGAAGACTATGTGAAAGAAAAAGAAAATTAAAAAAATGATATTTTCAAAAAAGCTGCCGAAGCAAACAGAACCGGTAGCTTTTTTGAAATAATTTTGAAAAAGAAAAATCCCGGAAACCATCTGTTTCCGGGAAAATAGAGGCGTCGACCGGATTTGAACCGGTGGATACTGGTGTTGCAGACCATTGCCTTACCACTTGGCTACGACGCCATATGACTCCGACGGGAATCGAACCCGTGTTACCGCCGTGAAAGGGCGATGTCTTAACCGCTTGACCACGGAGCCGAAGTTTTTGATTTGTCTGCCGTGATTTTTGCTCAGCGACAAGTAGTATATTATCATAAGAAAACGAGTTTGGCAAGTGTTTTTTGAAAAAAAATCAAAAATTTTTGAGATTTGTGTTGCCGTGCATTCAGAAGGAAAAAATTTGATGTTTCGCTGTGTAAGAAAGTGATTTATCTTTGCGTAGATATAAAAAGGGAACAGAAAAATTTGCCGGGTCAGGGCATGGCTTTTCGATATTCTTCCGGTGACATACCAAAAGTCCGGCGGAAAATGCTGGCAAAATAGCTGGGGCTTTCAAATCCGGTATCCAGAGCAATTTCCAAGATAGAAAGCGAGCTGCCGGTAAGAAGATCTGCGGCTTGGGTTACGCGGTACTGGTTGATATAGGAAATAGGCGTTGTGTGAAAGTGCGTTTTGAAGAAACGACAAAAATATTGTGGATTCATATTGAGTATAGCAGCAAGATCTGAAAGACGAATTTTGGAATCATAGTTATCCTGAATATAACGTAAGAGTTTTTTACACTGATCAGATCTTTCTTTTTTACGAGTGCAGAGGGGTTCCGGATGAAGAAAAAGCTGGTATTGCGCCAGAAGTGCAAGAATCCGATACATGTCACTTTTGATCAGAAGAAACCAGCCGATGGGTTTGGTATCGTATGCATACAGGATTTCCTGGAAAAGCTCAGATAATGTCAGTACAAATGTTTTCTGTGTCTGAGAGGAGGCTTCAGCAGCAGAAAGCTCTTCCAATGGAAAAGCCGGAAGAAGCAGTTGATGAGAGAGCAGCGGACGAATCCAGTCTGCTTCACAGGAATCCAGATAGGCACATGAGAGAATTTCTGGAAGAAATACAAGGGCATGGTGAACCGAAGGGGTAGTTCCAATGCTGCAGAGCTGATGCAGTTCGTGACTGTTGATGAAAAGAAAAGTACCTTCGGAAATTGTCCGGGTTTCAGTTTTCAGTGTCAGAGTGAGAGTACCTTTTTCAACCCAGATCCATTCTAATTCTTTATGCCAGTGAAAAGGAACAGAGAGCCCGCCATGCGCATAATCCTGATGATAGATATGGAGCGGAACAGGTTCGGTTCCATGCACGGTAAAATCCCGGATTCCGCCAGAAAGAACAGGGGAACAAGATTCAGGAGAAAAGAGCTCTTTTGAACGTTCTTTTTTCATAAAAGTCAAAATCCTTTCATTAAATACGAAAATCAGGTTAGAAAATATAAGATAATATCATTATACTGCTCTTATAGGAAAAAAGAAAGAGAGGACAGAAAATGAAAAGAGAGTGGTGGCATAGCTTAACCGTATATCAGATTTACACCAGAAGCTTCTGTGACAGCAACGGAGACGGCATCGGCGATTTTGGAGGGATTCTGCAGAAGCTGGACTATCTGCAGGAGCTTGGTGTTGGAGCCATCTGGCTTTCGCCTTTTAACGATTCTCCTAATTACGACAATGGATATGATGTCAGTGACTATTATAAAGTAATGGAAGAAGCGGGCACAATGGAAGAGCTGGAAGAACTGATCGCAGCCTGTGAAAAGCGGGAAATTGTGGTCATGATGGATCTTGTTTTAAATCATAGTTCCCATCTGCACCCATGGTTCCTGGAAGCCAGAAAGGATCGAAACAGTAAATACCATGATTTTTACATCTGGAAGGAAGGAACGAAGGAGCAGCCGCCAGAAGGCGGCGGAGCATTCTTTGGAGGAAGCACCTGGGAATGGGTGCCGGAGGTTCAGGAATATTATTATCACAGTTTCAGTGTAATGCAGCCGGATCTGAACTGGAAAAATCCGTCGCTTCGGAAAGAGCTGTACCGGATGATCCAGTTCTGGATGGATAAAGGGATCCGTGGTTTCCGGCTGGATGCAATTGACAATATTGTAAAAGATGGACATGGAGGAAATGATACTCATTCAGAGCAGATTCATACATACTTAATGGAAATGAATCAGAATACGTATGGAAAATCAGAACAGATCCTGACAGTGGGGGAAACCGGAGGTGCTACGGTAGAAATGGCACAGCAGTATTCTGATCCGGAAAGCCAGGAGCTCAGTATGATTTTTCAGTTTGAACTGATGGGAATCGACGGCATCCGAAGTGGAAACTGGGATCCGAAACCGTATACGCTGCCGCAACTGAAGCAGCTCTTTGAAAAATGGCAGACGGGACTGGAAGAAAAAGGATGGAACAGCCTGTTCTGGGGAAACCATGATTTTCCGCGTGTCGTATCGCGCTTTGGAAATGACAGGGAACCGTATCGGGAAAAATCAGCAAAAATGTTGGCTGTCCTTCTCCATGGGATGAAAGGAACTCCTTATATTTACCAGGGAGAAGAAATCGGTATGACAAATGTGTCAGGGCTTCGGATCGAGGACTATCAGGATATCGAGTCTGTAAATTTTGCCGAAGACCGTAAAAAAGAAGGCTGGGAGGAAGAAAAAATTCGTACCTATCTTGCACGGAACAGCCGGGACCATGCGCGGACGCCAATGCAGTGGAATGCGGAAAAACACGCCGGATTTACAGCGGGAACACCGTGGATGGCGGAAAATCAGAATTACGAGGAGATCAATGTGGAAAACAGCAGAAAAAATCCGGATTCCCTCTTCTATTTCTATCAAAAACTAATTGCGCTGCGTAGGAAAAATGACACTCTTGTTTATGGGGATTTCCGTCTGATTGAGGAAGAAAATCCGGATATTTTTGCTTATGAGAGAAATCTGGGAGAGAAAAAGCTGATTGTGCTCTGCAATTTCCGGGATACCGCGGCAGAGATGAAAGCCCGATATGATTTGACAAAAGGAACGGTTCTGATTCATAATGATACAGAAAGTCTCACAAAAGAAGTGTGGAAGTTACAGCCGTATGAGGCGTATATGATTGAACTTCTGCAGTAAAGAGACAGAAATGAAAAGCAGCAGGAGAAGAAAACTGCAGGAGCAACTGGAAACAGGAGGGAGAAAATGTATCGCGTTCTTCTTGTAGAAGATGAAGAAATTGAACTGGAGACATTGCGGGATTATATTGACTGGAAAAAGAACGGGATTTCCAGAGTATTTACCGCGCGCAATGGCAGAAGGGCACTGGAGTGCCTGGAAGAAAATATGGCAGATATTGTGATTACGGATATTCAGATGCCAGGAATGAGTGGAATTGAACTGGCAGAGACGATCGTACGCCGGGGATATCCATGCAAAATTGTTTTTCTGACAGGATATGATGATTTTTCCTATATCCATTCCGCTTTTCAGGTGAATGCCGTGGATTACCTTTTAAAGCCATTTACGATTGAAGAAGTAGAAGCATGTCTGAAAAAAGTGAGAAGTGAACTGGAGAAAAGAGAGATAGCAGACTGGTCGCGGAAAACGGCGGCGAAGCAGTTGCTGGAAATGGCTTTGCGGGAAAAACAGGAAACAGAGCTTTTACGGAAAAATTTCCGTGGTGTATTTGGAGAAGAACTGGAAGAGTGCAGGTTTGGAATCATAGCGGTTTATGGAAAAACGGAAGAAAACATCTGTAGCCAAATTCAGGAAAAATACAAGGGCATCCGTTACATCAGCAAAACGGAACGGATCAGCATTCTGCTGCTGGCGGGGTATCTGTCGGTGAAAGATACGGCATTTCAGATCTGGAATGATTTGAAAGAAGACGCACCGAGAGCCGTTGGATGGTGCAGTGGAGCATGGACAGCTGACTGCCTGTACGAAAAGGCGGAAAAACTTCGGAACTGTTGTGTTCTGGCATTTCATATGGATCCACCGGAACTTTTCTGTGCAGATGAAAAAGAAACGGAAGAGGAAAAAGCGTATCATTTCCGGGAACAGAAGGAGCGGAGAGAAGAAATCTGTCGTCTGGTCAGCAACGGGAAAAAGCAGGAAACGCTGCAGACCATGAAAGATTATTTTCAACAGCTAAAGGGGCTTGCGCCGAAAACATTTGCGGGAGAAGTTTACAATCTCTATATGTATCTATGGAACCGTCTTGTTTTGAGCGATGAACTGCTGGAAAACTGGATGGAAGCAGAAAAAATTTTGAGAGAAAATGAAATTTTTGAAGCAAACAACAGTTATCAGATGCGGGAAAAGATGAAGCAGTATCTGGAACGGATGTTGGCATTTTTTGAAGAACAGAATCAAAATCCAAATTACTATGCCGTTTATCAGGTAAAAACATATCTTCAGGAGCACTGCTCGGAAAGCGCAGATATCGAGAAGCTGGCCGCGGAGGTCGGTTTGTCTCCGAATTATCTGAGGAGCCTGTTTAAAGAGGCAACAGGAAAAACGATTTTGGAATACAATACGGAAATGCGTCTGCAGAGGGCGGCGGAACTGTTAAAGAATAAGAAAAATAAAGTACGGGAAGTGAGTCTGGCGGTTGGATATGAAAATGTTTCTTACTTTGGCGTTGTTTTTCAGAAAAGATTTGGAGTGACACCAAATGAATATCGTAAAATGGTATAAAAATCGGAATTTTCAGTTTAAACTGGTGATCGGCTATCTGGTACTGGCACTGATTCCAATGCTGTGTGTTACCTGGTACAGTTATGGAAAAACAAGGAATGTGCTTCTTACTGAAGCATATCAGAGTGCAGAACAGGAAGCAGAACGAATTGAAAAAAATTTTTCTACGATGGTCGAGCCTTACGAAACAATTCTGGATGTGCTGTATGTGGATCAGATGCTGAGCGGATATTTGTTTCAGGATTACAGCAACGATTCTTATGAAGATATGTTTTACTATATTGATAAGAAGCTCAGCGAAATCTGTCTGATGAATGCAGGAATTTACAAAATCTGTTTTTACAGTAACAATGAAACGCTTCCGCAGGATAATTATTATTTTTATTCCATGCAGGATCTAGATCGGAGGGAATGTGTGCTGACATTTGATGCGATAGGGGAAACGGTATTCTGTGGGACATCTGGAGACGGAAAAGCATTTCATATGAATCGTCTGATGAATTTTTATCCACAGGGCGGGATGAAGGGCGTACTGTCGTTACAGATTGAAAATCAGCAGATACAGCCCCTCCTCGAAACAATAAATTCCACCGATGAAATTTATCTGGTGGATCAAAAAGGATATATTCTGGCTGCTTCCGAACCGGAAATGGCAGGCCTTCCGATCCGGACCAGAATGCCGGAAGAGGATCTGGAGCAGAAAGCGCAGATTGAGTTTGAGCGTGACGGCATTTCAAAAATCGGAAATATCCAGAGCGGAGTTTTCGGAACAAAAATTCTTGTGATTTCGGATAAGGAGACGGTTTTAAAAGACGCAAAAGCTGTTTCAAGAAGGATGATGTTCCTGATCCTCTGCAGCGCGGCTATGGTATTTCTCTGCATTATCTGTTACACAAGATGGATTTCCGCGCGGGTGCAGAAAGTGGTGTATGCAGCAAAACGGATGGGACAGGGAGAATTTGATTACCGTCTGGAAAATATGGGAGAAGATGAGATCGGACAGATCGGGCTGGCGTTTAATCAGCTCAGTGATCAGATTCAGGAGTTAATTCGGGAAAATTACGAAAAGAAAATCCGGATTCAGACGAGCGAACTGAATTTGCTGCAGGAACAGATCAATCCGCACTTTCTTTACAATGCACTTGCGGTTATTTCAGCACTGGCGATGCGGGAAGGTGGAAAACAGACGATGCAGGCGGTCAAAAATTTGTCCAGCTTCTACCGGATTTCCCTGAATAAGGGAAAACAGGTGCTTTCCATCCAGGAAGAGGTGGAACTGCTGCAGAGCTATCTGAAAATCCAGCAGATGCGTTTTCGGGACAGCGTACAGGTGGAGTATGAAATTGCAAGAGAAGTACTGACATATCGAACCATTAAACTTCTTCTGCAGCCGCTGGTTGAAAATGCCATTCACCATGCGAGAAAAGAGGAAGAAGTTCTCCACATTGCGGTCAGAATTCAAAAAGAAGAAAGGGATGTGGTATTCCAGGTGACAGATGATGGATGTGGAATCGAGGCGGAAAAACTGATTAAACTGCGAAGTTCTCTGCGGCGCTCAGAGGAAGGATATGGACTGAGAAATGTTGCAAACAGGGTTCGTCTGGCTTATGGAGAGGATTATGGTGTCCGAATAGAAAGCCAGGAAGGATATGGAACGACAGTTTCTGTCAGAATTCCAGTAAACGAATAAAAAATCAAACAAAGCAGAAATAACTTCGTATTGTTTGCATAGAAGAGGAAACAGAAACCGGCTGATAAAGGTGATTTTGCCCGTCAGCCGGTTTCTGTTTCGTTAGATATTGACAGAAATCGTAAGAAAACAACAGAATAAAAAAGAGAATTATAAAACTCCGTTAAATCGAGATAGAAATCATAAAAAAGTGAGATTGTTGCAGGACAGACTATCCATTAGAATGGAAACATAGACAGCAAGAGTGTACAAGATGAACAAAAAGAAGAAAGAAGGAGAAGGCATGAAAAAAGAAAACGTGCATGCAAAGCACAAAAAAAGCCTCGCGGAACGGTTCTGGAAACAGAAATATCTGTTTTTACTGCTGCTTCCATCGTTGGTATGGGTCATTCTGATCTGCTATGCACCAATGACAGGACTATATATGTCCTTCATCAACTACACGCCGCAGGGTAGCGGCTATTTTGCGGATATGGCGAATTCGCAGTTTGTCGGTCTTGACTGGTTCAAGTATTTCTTTTCCACAGATTTCACAAAAATCATGAGAAACACACTGGCAACCAGCTTACTGACACTGTTATTCTCATTCCCGCTGCCAATCATTCTGGCGCTTTGCCTGAATGAAGTTCGAAACCAGAAGGCAAAGAAATTTGTACAGACCGCATCTTATATTCCCTATTTTATTTCCTGGGTTATTGCGGCAAACATTTTCCTTACATTCCTTTCTTCAGACGGCGTCATCAACAATCTGTTAAAATTCTTCGGATTAACCGATGAGTCGATTCTGTTTTTCCAGAAAGGACCATATTTCTGGTGGATCATCGCGATCGCAAATGCGTGGAAGGTACTTGGATACAATGCGATTATCTATATGGCGGCAATCTCCGGCATCAGCCAGGATATGTATGAAGCAGCGGATGTGGATGGTGCGACGAGAATGCAGAAGATTCTGCATATCACACTTCCGGCATTAAAGCCGACCATTATGATTCTTCTGATTCTGGCAATCGGAGGTGTTCTGAATACAGGATATGAGCAGCAGCTGTTGATGTCTAATGATGCTATTTTAAATTATTCTGATGTACTTGATACGTATGCATACCGCTATGGTCTGAAAAACGGAATGTATTCTTACGGTACTGCAGTAGGATTCTTTAAATCCGCAGTCTCCTTCATTCTGGTCATCAGTGCAAATGCACTTTCGAAGAAATTCAGTGATGATAATACGGCACTGTTTTAGGAGGAAGGAAAATGAGAGAAAAAGCAATTAAAATCAAAAGAAAACGTTGTGCCAGTGACTGGTTTCTTGATATTTTCAAAGTGGTTTTTCTGGTGTTAGTTACTGTGATCTGTGTGTATCCGTTCTGGAACATTTTTGTGGTATCCATTAACGATGCAACCGATGCACTGCGCGGCGGGCTCTACTTTCTGCCGAGAAAACTGAGTCTGGCAAGTTATAAAGATATTCTGGGACGTGCCACATTTTTGCATGGCATTCTGATCACTGTACTTCGTACTGCAATTGGTACACCGCTGGCGGTCCTTGTCACGACAGCACTTGCCTATGTGCTTTCCAGAAAAGAGCTGCTGTTCCGGAAACAGCTGAACCTGTTCTTTATCTTCACCATGTATTTTGGCGGCGGAATGGTTCCGTATTATATGGTATTAAAGAGCCTTGGAATGCTGAATAATTTCATTGTATTTATTTTCCCGAACCTGGTAAGTGTTTATAATATGATTCTGGTAAAGAATTATATAGAGGGAATGCCGGCAGAGATTTTTGAATCGGCGAAAATTGACGGAGCAAACGATCTGATAGTTTTCTTTAAAATGGTAATTCCATTGTCCAAGCCGATTATTATGACCATTGCACTGTTTGTTGCAATTACACATTGGAATTCTTGGTTCGATGCATATTTGTTTACGAATGCACAGTCTTTAAAAACAATGCAGTCCATTTTGGTTGAAATTCTGAATCAGTATCAGACTTCATCAGCGAACCAGGCGGCAAATCAGGCGTCACAGACCATTACACCGGACAGCATTCGAATGGCTGCTACGATGATTGCGACAATTCCGATTATCATGGTTTATCCGTTTATTCAGAAATATTTTGTTAAAGGAATCATGCTCGGATCTGTAAAGAGCTGATGATAGAAGGAGGAAAAGAAAATGAAGTTCAAAAAAAGTATCGCAATGGCGATGAGTGTCCTGATGGCAGCGGGAATGCTTGCAGGATGCGGATCAAATGGCAGTACATCATCAAGTACTGCATCCGGCAGTGCATCATCTGCATCGGGCGAGGTATCAACAGACGGAGTTACGATTTCTATCTTTGACAAAAACTCCGGAAGCAATACCTTTGATGATCCAGTTGCAAAAGCAATTGAGGAAAAAACAGGTGTCAAAATTCAGGTAGAAAATCCAACCGGAGATCCGCTGGAAAAATTGAACCTGATGCTGACCGGTCAGAATTACCCGGATATCGTCCTGATGGATCGTGGAAATGATATTGTAAACCGTTACATTGAGGCAGGCGCACTGCTTCCGCTGAATGATCTGATCGATGAGTACGGCCCGGATGTAAAAGAGATGTACGGGGAAACCTTAAACAAGAGTCGTTATACCGATGGAAAGAATTACTATCTGAATAACTGGTACGGAGAAGATCCGGATCCGGTAGCCGGTGTTCTGATGCGCTATGATTATCTGTGCGAAATCGTTGGAAAAGACCGCGCAGACAGCGATGAGCCATTTACACAGGAAGAGTATATTGACATTTGTAAGAAATTCAAAGAACTTCATCCGACCATTGACGGAAAAGAGAGTATTGCCATTACCTTTGATGCAGAATCCAAAAACTACGATGGAACATTAAAAGGAATGTATGGTCTGAAAACATATTATCAGGATGGGGACAATCTGGAACATGTTGCCAAAGCACCAAACTTCAAAGAGATGATGTCCTTTGCCAATGAACTGTATACCGAAGGCCTTCTGGACAAAGAGTGGGTTGTCAACAAGAAAAATCAGTGGACGCAGAAACTGTCTGCAGGCAACGTATTCAGTACCTTTGCTTCCTACTGGGATACCGATGCAGCAAATACAGCACTTGCTTCTTCTGTAGGAGAAGATGCAAAATTCTATTCCTATAAAATCCTTGGAAACGGAATCAGTGCAGATGAAACTACTTACTCCGGAAGAAGTACACTTGGCTGGGATGCAATCGCGATCACCAAGAATTGTAAAAATCCGGAAGCAGCCATGAAGATGATCAACTACCTTGCAAGCGAAGAAGGACAGTATCTTCTGATGTGGGGTATTGAGGGAACCAACTGGAATATGGAAGATGGAAAACACGTTCCGAACGATGATCTGATTGAAGGATTCCAGACGGATTTTGACAAAACAAAACTGGATACCGGCGTCCGCAAATGGACCTGGTTTGTAAAGAACGGAAATGGTACAGACGGAACTCCATACGATGTATCACAGTATAAAGTAAAAGAGACCCGGCAGGTGGCTATGAATCACTTTGGTGAGAACGACAGATGGGATACCGCAGAATTTGCAGGCCTTACCCCGGCAGGAAGCACTCCGGATGGCTTGAAATGGCAGAAAATCCAGGATATTTACGATCAGGAATATCCGAAGATTGTGAATGCAGACAGCCACGATGCGGCAATGGAAGAGTACGACAAGATGATTTCCGAAATGAATGACGCAGGACTGGAAGATGTAGAAAAAGTTATCACACAGAATTATCAGGAGCGTATGAAACTCTGGAATGAGTAAGCTAAAGTAAAATAAAAAAATCACACACGGAAAAGAACCGGCAGAAATTGAAATACAGATTTCTATGTCGGTTCTTTTTTATCAGAAGAAGCATTGCGATTTTCAAGGAATCTGGATATAATGAGGAAAACTGGAAAAACAGGGAAATCCAACCGCATGAGACAGGAGGCATCGTACATGGCAGCGAAAGAACAGTTAACCGCAATGGAAATGATCTGGGGATTTATGAGTGGGACGACAGGACATATGGGAAAGACGGACTTTGCGCCGCAGAAGGAAGCGTTCGGGGATTTTGCATCTCCGGAGACATATTTTCCGCGTGTGACGCCGGAGAGTGAGGGAATCTCCTCGGAAAAGCTGACGCAGATGCTTCGTGAGCTCGCCGCCGCCCACCATACGGACATGCATCACCTGCTGGTCCTGCGGAACGGACATGTCATCTGCGAATGCAATTTCGCCCCATACCGCAGCGGCATCTGGCACGCGACGTATTCGATGTGCAAGAGCATCACCGGCATGGCGGTCGGTTTTCTGATCAGTGAAGGAAAACTTTCCCTGGACGAGAACGTCTATGATATTTTTGAAAAACGAAACGGTCTGCTGCAGAAGATCCTGCGCCCGAATCTGACCGTGGAGCATCTTCTGACAATGAAGAGCGGCGTACAGTTCAACGAGATGGGCGTTGTTTCCGGCAACGACTGGGTGGACAGCTTCTTAAATGCGCCGGTCAAGGGAACGCCGGGCGAAGCGTTTGAGTACAACAGTATGAACACGTATCTGCTGTCTGCAATCATACAGGAGCGCACCGGCATGAAAATGGTAGATTACCTGCGGCCGCGTCTGTTTGAGCCTCTTGGCATCCGGAAAGTCTTCTGGGAGAGCTGCCCGGCAGGGATTACGAAAGGCGGCTGGGGCCTCTTCCTGTGCCCGGAGGACGCGGCCAAGCTCGGGGTGATGTACGTGAACGGCGGAAAATTCGAAGGAAAACAGATCGTCCCGGCGGAATGGGTCGCAGCGTCCACCTCCGTTCATGCGACACCGCCGGAAAAGATGGGAAAATATGGCTATGGTTACCAGGTCTGGATGGAGGAGCGGCTGGGCAGCTTTGCGTTCAATGGCATGCTGGGGCAGAACGTACTCGGTTACCCGGATACCGGCGTGGTGATTGTGACGAATGCGGGCAGCAACGAGCTGTTCCAGACGTGTGAGATGCTCGACATTGTGCGGAAGTATTTCGGCGCGGAATTTGGTGCAGAGCTGAAATCCGGCGAGACGGAAAGCCCGATGGCATATCAGAAGCTGGTGCAGACCTGCCGTGATCTGGAGGGTGCGAAAGAGACACCGGGAAGAATCCTGCGCGGCGGCTGGAAGCGGAGAACACCTGGGCCGCGGAACAGCGGAACACCGCGTCAGATCGACATGGCGCAGCTTCTGCACGGAAAAGAATATAAAATGGAGGACACGCATGTCGGCATGTTTCCGCTGACGCTGCAGGTCTTCCACAACAACTTTTCCGACGGCATCCGCCGCATCGGTTTCTTCTATGAAAAAGGCCGTTTCTTTGTCGAGCTGACCGAGGGAGAAAAAACACAGCGCATTGCGATCGGTCTTACGGGGTCCAAAGTTGTAGAATGGGTGGAAAACGAGGAATCGTATCTGCTCGGAACGACGGGACAGTTTGCGGAGAATGAAGACGGCGAACTGGTGCTGAAGCTTGAGTTTGCATTTCTGGAAGAGGCCGCAAGACGGAAGGTCAAAATCATTTTCCAGCGTGATTTCGAGCGGATCAGACTGGAGTGGAATGAGACGCCGGGCAAGGATCTGATTATCGAGGGCCTTGAATCCCTCGTGACGGATGTGGCGATCGCGCCGCTTCTGCCGTCGCGGTTCCGCGAGCGGAGCCTTGACATGATCCATCTGCTGATGGCACAGACCATTGAGCCAATGGTAGAGGCACACCGCGTGCGGCCGGGGAAAGAAACGGAGACAGAAGAAGCGGCAGCGGAAGCTGAATTGGCCGCGGCAGTGGAAAATGCGGAAAACGCAGAAGAAACGGTGTAAAAACAGAAAAAATCAGAAGAGAAATGTGGATAAAAAAGGGAATGGAGCTGCCGGATGCGCAGTTCCATTCCCTTTTAAAAATACAGATTACAGATTCAAAGCCATATCGCCGGATTTGATCAGGTTTGCCTTGCGGAATACCTCTGAGAAGAACAAGGTGATCACAGCCGGAAGCACGAAGTGGAGCAGAATGATTTTGATGATGACGAGCTTCGGATCATCATAAGCGATCATGGTCTGGTAGGTTGTGATCTGTCCGACAAGACCTGCAGAGCCCATGCCGCTTCCCGTTGCATTATTCTGCATATTGGCAATTATGGTGGAAACCGGTCCTAAAATCGCACTCGAGAAGATGACGGGCAGCCAGATCAGCGGATGACGCATGATGTTCGGCACCTGAAGCATCGAGGTTCCAAGACCCTGTGCGACAAGGCCGCCGAATTTGTTTTCCCGATAACTTGCAACCGCGAATCCGACCATGTTGCAGCAGCAGCCGATCGTTGCGGCACCGGCGGCAAGACCGGAAAGATTCAGAATGATGCCGAGTGCAGCGGAGCTGATCGGCAGTGTCAGAACCATACCCATGACGACCGAAACAACGATGCCCATGATGAACGGCCGCTGTTCCGTTGCCCAGTTGATGATGCTTCCAAGGCCTGTCATCATCTGGGAGATCGGCGGTCCGACGAGCAGTCCGACAACGGAACCGGCTCCGATGGTGATGACTGGTGTCACGATGATATCAACCTTGGTCTTGCCGGAAACCAGATGGCCGCAGGTGATGCCTGCGAAAGCTGCGATGAAAGCGCCGAGCGGTTCGCCAGGTCCTGCCAGAACGGCATTTCCGTCCACAAAGAATGTGCCGCCGGTGATCTTGCCGGCATAACCGCCGACCATGGCGGCGACGGCTGCAGAAACCGTGACAAGCGGGCTTTCCCCATATTTCACTGCCACGCCGACACCGATACCGGCACTTGTCAGGGCTGCGGCAGCTTTTCCAAGCAGATAGATCACATTTCCGGTCGAACCGCCGATCAGAAGACCGATCTGCTGAATCATCGTACCGATAATCAGGGTTGCAAAAAGACCCTGCGTCATGCCGCCGAAGCCATCAATGAAGATGTGCGAGGCGACTTTTTTGATTGTTCGCATATGGAATTCCTCCTCATGTATGTGGTGTGTTACTGTATTCACAAGTGACTTGTCAGTCGACTTTTAGTCTATCATAAGATGGGGGCGGGTGCAATCCTTTTCCGGGGGCATAAGTTGACAAAAGAAAGGGGCACGCTTATAATTGAGACAAATTCAGAGCGCTTCCAGAAAACAGCGCAGACAGTAAAAAAGTGATAAAGGAGACGCATGGGAAAACAGAAAAAGAAACAGAAAAAACGCGGCAATCCGCTTTGGACTCTGGTATTTTTAGCGGCACTTGCTGTTTTCTGCTTTTCCGGGTACAAGCTGATCGGCATTTACCTGGATTACAAGACCGGCACGGATGAATACCGGGATCTGCAGCAGTATACGACGGAAATTACAAAAACACCGGAGACACCGGCACTGACGAAAACAGAGGAGCCGCAGGCGGAATCCGAACCGGCGGAGCCTTCCGAACCGGAGCCGGAACCACTGTCGTATCCGACAGAACCGCCGCTTGCCGTCGATTTTGAATCCTTAAAAGCGATTAATCCGGATGTGAAGGGATGGCTTTATATCGAAGCTCTCGACATCAGTTACCCGGTCGTACAGGGGCCGGACAACGATGCGTATCTTCATACGACGTACGAGGGAACGAGCAACTTTGCGGGTTCCATTTTCCTCGATTACCAGAATCAGGGTGATTTCAGTGATGGAAACACAATCGTTTACGGTCATAATATGAAGAATCTCTCCATGTTCGGAAAATTGAAACAGATGAAGGAGCAGGAAAAATATAGGGACAGCGTCTATTTCTGGATGCTGACGCCGGAATCAAACGATGTGTACCAGATTTTTTCTGCCTTTTATACGGAGGCAGACAGTGATGTCTACACGCTGTATTCCGGCGGGGGTGAAGCGTTTGTACAGTATCTGAATACCATGGCGGCGCGGTCAGAGATCCCGGTGGAGCAGCCGGAGATGGATGAACACAGCCATATTATTGTGCTGTCCACCTGTGCGGCGAGCGATACGACTGGACGGTTCGTCGTTCTGGGCGTGCGGCGGAACCGGTAATAATTGGTCAGAAGGAGGAATGACAGATGGAAGAGGAAAGAAAAATCGAAGAACTGCAGAGATTGATTGATACGCATGAAAATATCGTATTCTTCGGCGGCGCGGGCGTGTCCACGGAGAGCGGGATTCCGGATTTCCGGAGCGTGGATGGCCTTTATCATCAGAAGTATGACGTTCCGCCGGAGACAATTTTAAGCCACAGCTATTTCCTGCGGTACCCGGAAAAGTTTTATGCTTTTTACCGCGACAAAATGCTTCCGGTCGGCGCGAAACCGAACGCGGCGCATAAGAAACTTGCAGAGCTCGAAGCGGCGGGAAAATTAAAAGCGATTGTGACGCAGAACATTGACGGACTGCATCAGGCGGCGGGAAGTAAAGTAGTGTATGAACTGCACGGAAGCATACACCGCAATTACTGCATGAAATGCGGGGCAGCCTGCGATACAGAGCTGGTGAGAAAGAGCAGCGGCGTTCCAAGATGTGAAAAATGCGGCGGCATGATCAAGCCGGATGTCGTTCTCTACGAGGAGAGCCTGAACGAGAAAGTGCTCGACGGAGCGATCCGCTCGATTGCGGCGGCAGATCTTCTGATTGTCGGCGGAACGTCGCTTGCTGTGTATCCGGCAGCAGGTCTTCTCCAGTATTTTCGGGGCGATGCACTGGTCCTGATTAATAAAGGTGCAACACCGATGGACAACAACGCAGATCTTCTGATCCAGCAGCCGATCGGACAGGTGCTCCGCAGTATCCGGGTGTGAAAATTCAGAGCTGTGAAAAATGGAGGTGCGGCTCTGATGATACAGAGAGAACCTTGAGAAAAAATCTCGGAAAGTGTCAGGAAATATAAAAATAAGGCGGAAGAAACATGGCAGAACATTACGAAGTAGGCGATATTGTAAAACTGAAAAAGCCGCATCCGTGCGGCAGCAGCGAGTGGGAAATCCTGCGTGTCGGCGCAGATTTCCGTCTCAAATGCACCGGCTGCGGCCACCAGATCATGGTAGCACGCAAGCTGGTCGAGAAAAACACCCGCGGATTACGAAAAAAAGATGCGTAATATCGTGAAAAAAACAAGAAAACACGCGAAAAAGGGCTTGCTATAAGCCCTTTTTTATGTTAAAATAACAAATTGTGACGTATAAAAATAATTCCTTGCTCCCCATAATGAAAATGGGGTGCCAAAAAGTCCAAAAGGAGGTAAAGCATGAACAAGTACGAATTAGCACTGGTTGTGAATGCAAAACTTGAAGAAGAGGAACGCGCAGCTGTAGTTGAGAAAGCCAAAGGTTATGTAACCCGTTACGGCGGAACAGTTGGCGAAGTAGAAGAGTGGGGCAAAAAACGCCTTGCATACGAAATTCAGCATATGCGTGAAGCATATTACTACTTTATTCAGTTTGAAGCAGACGCAGCAGCTCCGGCAGAGATCGAGAGCCATATGCGTATTATGGATAACGTACTGAGATACTTAGTCGTTAAAAAGGAAGCTTAAGAGGTAAGCGAATGAATAAAGTTATATTGATGGGAAGATTGACCCGAGATCCCGACGTCAGATACTCTGCTGGAGAGAATTCCACAGCGGTAGCCCGTTATACACTGGCTGTTGACCGCAGATTCCGCAGAGACGGCGATTCCGCAACCGCAGACTTTATCGGATGCGTTGCTTTCGGCCGCCAGGCAGAATTTGCAGAGAAATACCTGCGTCAGGGAACGAAGATCGCCATCACCGGCCGCATTCAGACCGGAAGCTACACCAACCGTGAAGGCCAGAAGGTTTACACGACAGACGTAGTTGTAGAAGAGCAGGAGTTTGCAGAGAGCAAAAATGCAGGTGGAAACAACGGAGGATACTCCGCACCGCAGCATAACAATCCGGCTCCGTCCGCAAATACATCTGACCTGGGCAGCGCCGATGGTTTTATGAATATTCCCGATGGCATTGACGAAGAATTGCCATTTAATTGATAGAAAAGGAGAGATTGATCATGGCTTATAATAATAGTGAAAGACCAGCTTCCAGAAGACCGGCCCGCAGAAGAAGAAAAGTTTGTGTTTTCTGTGGTGGAGAAGAGATCAGCTACAAGGATGCAGCTAAACTGAAAAAATATGTATCCGAGCGTGGTAAAATCCTGCCGAGACGTGTAACTGGAACCTGCGCAAAACATCAGAGAGCAGTAACAGTAGCCGTTAAGAGAGCAAGACATATGGCTATTATGCCGTACGTAGATGATTGATTCTGACTTGCGCTAAGCACTGTCCGAACGTTCATTTTGAATCGGTAAATAAATAGAGGTATCTGCCCGAAAAGGGCGGGTACCTTTTTTGTATCCAGAAGTATCTTGTTGCCAAAGTACAGGTCAAAGTGGTATAATCGGAAGGACAGGAGCGAAATACAACACGCAACGTTGGAAAGGTGTTAGGAAATGAAAAGCAAAATGAAGTTGAGCGGCCAATTGCGGAGCTATCTTCGATGGCCGCTGATTTTGTCCATCCTGATGCTTGTGATGAATATCGGCATGTATTTTGTGGATGTGATGGCAGGAATGTGGTTCACGCTGTTTTTTGCAGTCTATGTGATCGCAGCCGCAGTTCTCTATTACAGACAGCGTCCGCAGGTGATCAACGAGCTGATTACCTTTGCGACCGAATACGGCCAGGTTCAGAAGCATCTGATCCAGGAACTGGCGCTGCCCTATGCCGTTATGGATTCGCAGGGAAAACTTCTCTGGGTCAACAAAGAGTTTACAAAAATCACAGGGAAGGATACACAGTATCATAAATGTATCGCCACCATTTTTCCGGAGCTGACGGTCGAGCGGCTGCCGAAAAATGAGGAGGAGACCGACATCAACGTGGCTTACGGCGAAAAGAATTTCCGTGCCCATGTAAAAAGCGTCTGCATCGACGAGCTGATCCAGAATTCGGAGATGATCAACACAGATATCAAAGGCTATTTTATTCAGGCACTGTATCTGTTCGATGAGACGGAGCTCCGCGAGTATATGCGGAAATTCGAGGACGAAACGATGGTCACCGGTCTTCTGTATCTGGACAACTACGACGAGGCGCTGGAGAGCGTCGAGGAGGTCCGCCGTTCCCTTCTGACCGCACTGGTCGAGCGAAAGATCAACAAATATTTCAACGATCTCGATGGACTGGTGAAGCGGTATGAGAACGACAAATACATCGTGGTCATGCGCCGGAGTTCGTTAAATGAACTGAAAGAGAAAAAGTTCGATATCCTCGAGGACGTCAAGACCATCAACATCGGAAACGAGATGGCGGTCACAATCAGTATGGGTATCGGAGCAGATGCTGGATCGTTTGCGAAAAACTCCGAGTATGCGAAAATCGCGATCGACCTGGCTCTTGGCCGGGGCGGCGATCAGGTCGTTTTAAAGGACGGTTCGAAGATTCAGTATTTCGGCGGAAAAACGCAGGCTGTGGAAAAGAATACGAGAGTCAAAGCCCGCGTCAAGGCGCACGCGCTGAAAGAATTTATGAACACGAAAGAGAAGGTCGTTGTCATGGGACACCGCCTGCCGGATGCCGATTCGTTCGGTGCGGCCATCGGTATCTACCGTGCGGCGAAAACGCTGAATAAAAAAGCGTACATCGTCATCGACAACCCGACCAGCTCGATCATTCCGCTGATGAATACGTTCCGCGACAACCAGGATTATGAGGCGGACATGTTTGTCAACAACCATGAGGCGAAAGAGATCATGGACGACAACACGCTGCTCGTTGTGGTCGATACGAACAAACCGAGCATCACACAGTGTGAGGATCTGCTGTACATGGCGAAAATGATTGTCGTGCTGGATCATCACCGGCAGGGAAGCGATACGATCCGCAACTCGGTGCTTTCCTATATTGAGCCGTATGCATCATCCGCGAGCGAGATGGTTGCCGAGATTCTCCAGTATTTTACCGAGGGAATCCGCATCCGGAACGTGGAGGCGGACAGCATCTATGCCGGCATCATGATCGATACCGACAACTTTATGCAGAAAACAGGTGTCCGCACGTTCGAGGCGGCAGCGTTCCTGCGCCGCTGCGGTGCGGATGTGACGCGTGTGCGCAAGCTGTTCCGTGAGGATATGAACGATTACAAGGCAAGAGGAGAGACGATCCGCAATGCGGAGCTGTTCCGCGGCCAGTTCGCGATTTCCGAATGCCCGAGCGACTATGTGGACAGCCCGACGGTGGTCGGAGCACAAGCGGCGAACGAGCTGCTGAACATTGTCGGTGTCAAGGCGTCCTTTGTACTGACCGAGTACAAAGGCGTGATCTATATCAGCGCCCGCGCGATCGATGAGGTCAATGTACAGATCATCATGGAGCGGATGGGCGGCGGCGGTCATCTGAATATGGCGGGATGCCAGCTCGAGACCGTCAACATGGAGGGGGCGAGAAACCTTCTGAAATCAACCTTAACAGAAATGCAGGATGGAGGAGAAATCTGATATGAAAGTTATCTTACTGGAAGACGTAAAAGCACTTGGTAAAAAAGGACAGACTGTAAACGTAAGTGACGGATATGCAAGAAACATGCTTCTGCCGAAAAAACTCGGCATCGAGGCAACCGCAAAAAACCTGAATGAGCTGAAACTCCAGAAAGCACACGAGGACAAAGTGGCAGCAGAGCAGCTCGCTGAGGCACAGGCTTTCGCGAAAGAGATTGAGGACAAACAGGTTACCGTAGCAATCAAAGTCGGCGAGGGCGGAAAAGTATTCGGAAGCGTATCGGCAAAAGAGATCGCTGAGGCAGCAAAAGAGCAGCTCGGATACGACATCGACAAAAAGAAAATGCAGCTTCCGAACCCGATCAAGGTTCTTGGAACGACAGAAGTGCCGATCCGCCTGCATACCAAAGTAACTGCAAAGCTGAAAGTTATCGTAAAAGAAGCATAATTCTATGGAAGAAGCACTGATTAAACGAATCCTTCCGCACAGCATCGAGGCGGAGCAGTCGGTCATCGGTTCCATGCTGATGGGGCGCGAAGCCATCATGGCGGCATCGGAAATCCTGACGAGCGACGATTTTTACCAGCACCAGTACGGCGTCATTTTTGATGCCATGGTGGAGCTGTTCAATGAGGGAAAACCGGTCGATCTGGTCACCCTGCAGAACCGCCTGCGTGAAAAGGATGTTCCGCCGGAGATCAGTTCGATGGAGTTTGTCCGCGATCTTTTAAATGCGGTGCCGACTTCGGCGAATGTGCGCCATTATGCGAACATCGTCAGCGAGAAAGCGGTGCTGCGCCGTCTCATTAAGCTGACAGAAGAGATAGAGAATGACTGCTATCTGAACAAAGAGCCGGTGGAAGTCATCATGGAGGAGACGGAAAAGAAGATGTTCCAGTTATTGGGCCAGCGGAATTCCGGAGACTTCATGCCGATCCGCCAGGTTGTCATCAATACGCTGGAGAACATCGAGCGTGCATCGAAGACGAAGGGAAATGTCACGGGTATTCCGACCGGATTCACGGATCTGGACTACAAGACATCGGGTCTGCAGAACTCTGACTTTATCCTGATTGCGGCACGTCCGTCTATGGGTAAAACGGCGTTTGTCCTCAATATTGCGCAGTATATGGCGTTTAAGAAAGACAAAGCCGTTGCGATTTTCAGTCTCGAGATGTCGCGGGAGCAGCTGATGAACCGTCTGCTCTCGATGGAGTCGAAAGTAGATTCCCAGCATCTGAGAACCGGAAACCTGAAAGACGACGAATGGAGCAAGCTGATCGAGAGCGCCGGCATGATCGGTGAATCCCGACTGATGATCGACGATACACCTGGTATCTCGATCGGAGAGATGCGGTCGAAATGCCGCAAATACAAGCTGGAGCACGGTCTTGATATCATCATCATTGACTACCTGCAGCTGATGTCGGGAAGCGGAAAGAGCTCCTCGGAATCGCGCCAGCAGGAGATTTCGGATATCAGCCGTTCCTTAAAAGCACTCGCGAGAGAGCTGAATGTGCCGGTTGTTGCACTGTCCCAGCTTTCCCGGGCTGTTGAGCAGCGTACCGACCACCGTCCGATGCTTTCCGACCTGCGTGAGTCGGGAGCGATCGAGCAGGATGCCGACGTTGTTATGTTTATCTATCGAGATGATTACTATAATAAGGATTCCGAGAATAAGGGAATCGCGGAAATCATCATCGCCAAACAGCGAAACGGCCCGATCGGAACCGTCAATCTGGTCTGGCTGCCGGATTATACGAAATTTGCGAATGCAGAGAGATAAAAGAAAATATTTGTAACTATTCAGAGCCATGCGAAATTGAGGGGAAAAGTGCGACTCATGCTTGCATGAATGAGCACTTTTCCCCTCAATTTCATATGGCGAGAAGCCACATCGAGATGTAGCGTAGCGGAATCGAGATGGGGCTCTGAATAGTATGGTGTCAGAACGTGTCGTGGGATAGTCCTGCGGCACGTTTTTTGTGTATAATTGTATGAATTTGTCGGAATATTACGATGAGATTTTCTTGCGGCAGGGGATAACAGATCCTATAATAAAGGGAAGAAGGGAGTGGCTGCCGTATGGAAAATAGAACGTATCTGGTCACGGAGGCGGAGAAGCTGACCGGGGAGAAAGCGCATGTGCTCCGGTACTGGGAGGACGAGCTCGGCATGGAAATCCACCGCAATTCGCTGGGACACCGCTGCTATACTGCGCAGGACATTCAGATTTTTCTGGGAATCCGGGAACTGAAGAAAAAGGGGCTTCACCTGAAAGCGATCCGCGAGCTGATGCCGAAGCTGGTGCAGGCAACGGCGGAGATCAAAGCGTTTCCGGCGGAAGCGGCAGAGACGGCAAAGGAGAAGCCGGATCCGGCAATACCGGGAAAAGCGGACGAAGTGCCGGAGGTGGTTGTCGATCTTCTGCCCGAGCGGGAAGCAGAACAGCTGGCGGACACTGTGATGCGGCAGGAAGAGGAGGAGCGTCAGACGGAGTTTTACCGCGTGCTCGGCCGTCTGCTCGATCAGATGATACAGAAGCGGCGCCAGGAAGAGCGGAGCCGCCGTGTGGATGAGGCGATCCGCCGCCACCAGCAGAGCCGGAGAGAAGCAGCGGCGACGCTGGAGCAGAAAGGAAAACGGACGAAAGCAAAACGGGGCCATCGGAACAATGGGTAAATCGGACAGAAAAAAAAGAACGCCTGCGAGAGGCGTTCTTTTTGGATCCACGCGGAAATCCGACTTATTTTGCAGCCAGATAATCGTTGATCTGGTCTTCCAGAACCTGAGCGTCCAGGCCGTGAACCATAGCTGCTTCTTCCAGGGACTCACCCTGTGCAGAAGGGCAGCCGATGCAGTGCATACCGGCTCCCATCAGGATTCCGATGATATTTGTATCCATTGCGATTAACTCGCCGATTGTCATGTCTTTCGAGATCTTTGCCATCTTAAAGTTCCTCCTTTAAATGTGTATATACCCGTCGTTCCGATTTTGACGGCTATTTTGATTATAGCGTACCCCCGGGGGGAATGCAAGAACAAATTCATAAGATTATAGAATGTTTATAATTTTGTACTTGTATTTCAGGGGGCAATCGTTTACAATGTGGATAGTACCGAAAGGGCCAAAAAATCTATAAGGAGGATAAGATCATGGCATATGTAATCACAGACGAATGTGTAAGCTGCGGAACCTGCGCTGGAGAATGTCCAGTAGAGGCTATCGCTGAGGGAGATTCCCATTACGAAATCAACCCGGATGTATGCGTTGAGTGCGGAACATGCGCAAGCGTATGTCCAACCGAGGCTATCACAGAAGAGTAATTTGTACGGAACGTACAAAAAAGGAAGTCCTTCGCGGACTTCCTTTTTTTATACATACGTTTCAAAACTTACAGAGAAGCCAGCTCCTGCAGAGCATTCTCTTTTACCATTGCATTTCCATGTTCCAGCAGAAATGCTTCAGCGGCCAGGGAGAAGGATTCCTGTCTGCCGTACTCAGAAAGAATGTTGCAGACCTTGTTGAATTCCTCCGGTTTGCAGCCGGACTGGTGCAGAACGAGCTGATAGTTGGCATCTGCCCTGTTCTTATAGAGGGAATTGCTGCCGGTAAAATACTGGTTCAGCGCTTTTGCGGAGCTGATGACATCGTCGAGGGTTGAGAAGTGGAAGGTGCGTACCAGATCCACATTCTTTTCCTCGGATGCTGCAGGCTCTTTTTCGTTTTCCTTCTGTGCCGCTTTCTTTGCGATTTCCTGTGCCTTGTTCTTCACATCGCAGAGCTTGTGGAACAGGTCGATGATGTCGTCCGCGCCGGAATACTGTACCGGTTCCGGTCCGTCCGTATCGTCGCCGGATGGAGCAAATTTGGCGAAGCGGGTGTCGAGCTCCTGTGGATCCTCGACTCTGGTGATAATGAGGACAATGCTGTCCGGAGCCACCGGAACGGCCTCGACCATGAGCGGGGCATTATCCACATTGAAGCCGAACTGCTGGTTGGCTTCAAGCATCATATCCTGAAACAGGCTGCGGGCCTTTTCCGTGCCGTAAGCCAGTTCGCTGAGCTTTAAATTTCTTTCGGCAAGATCGGCGCTGGTCAGTGTGCAGCGGATCTTGTTATCATTGATTTTTTCTATTTTCATAACTCTCACGTCCTTAATTACTCTTTACTTATATAAATAGGGCTGCTTACAATATAGTATAACACATCACGGAAAGAAGTAAAGAACTTAAGATTTTTTTTACATTTCGCATAATTTTTTCAGAAATGAAGGGACAAACTTTATTTGTAATTCCCCCGGCTTGAAGTATAATAGGAGTTGGGGAAACCTTTGCTTCTGCCCGGAGGGTGCATACTCCGGCCAGAAGCAGGCACAGAAAAAACGGATCGGATAAGAAGGCGTCCCCGTGAAACATGATCATTGAAACTAAAAACAAAAGTATTTCATACGGATCGATGGGGCTTTCTTTTTTGTACGTCACAACTGCAAATAAGCCATGAAACAAACAATCGACAAAACTTTTTAAACAGATTTTCTGAAAAATACCCAATAGCAAAAAGCAACGATACTTTCGTTACTGTTCAATCAGCAGTGAAACACCTGCTGTTTCGCTGCGTAAGAACATGATTCAGGTGTGAGCAGCCCTCCTTTTGCAAAGCAAAACTTTAAATGAGGGCTGCGAATGTTACAGTTCGCTGGGAACCAGTGAACTGTAACGATACTTTCTGACTCGCATGCGGTTCCCTTGCGCATAACGGTTGCTATTGGGTATTTTTTTTGTTATAATGGGCGCAAGTGGGGAGATCTTCAGAGAGAAGAAAAGGGGAAAAGAACACATGAAGGAGCAACAGAAGAAAAAAGCAGCGCCGGTACTGGTCGTACTGATTTTGATCGTGCTAGTCGGTGCAGCAGGCGTTGTTTCATTTTTGATAAACCGATATAAACCCGGAACCGAATACATGGCCGGGAACGAATATTTTAACCTGACAGACGAAAACAGCGTTGCGCTGATCCAGAACGGAGAACTTCTGGAAGAGCAGGCCGTCCTTATCGGAGGAGAGCCGTATGCGGCGTACACATATGTAGAATCCCAGCTGAACAGCTGCTTCTACTGGGATGAAGAAACAAAAGGAATCCTGCTTACAACGAGCGGCGGCGTGCAGACACTGCTTCCGGGCGATGCGGCCATTGCCAAAACACCGGGCGGACAGCCTGCCGTACAGCAGAAGAGCGACGGAACGGTTTACATTTCGCTGGATGTCGTAAAAGAATACACAGATCTCGACTATGCATATTACAGCGATCCCAATCGTGTTGTAATCCGGAATGAATGGGACGGCGTGGAGCAGGCGACGGTACAGTCAGACACCGCGCAGGTGCGCCAGAAAGGCGGCATCAAGAGTCTGATTCTTGCGGATGTACAGAAGGGTGACACCCTGCTGTATCTGGAAAATCTGGACAACTGGTGCAAAGTCATGACGGCGGACGGCTATACCGGATACATCCAGACAGAGGATATCTCCGAGCCGGAGGCCATCGAAGCGCGGACGGCAAAGAAAGATTCCTATGAAAGAATTACACGGGATCACAAAATCAATCTGGTCTGGCATCAGAGCACATCGACCGAGTCGAACGACGCGATGGCAGAGATGACAGCAGAAATGACCGGCGTGAACGTGATTTCACCGACCTGGTTTTCCGTGACAGACGAAACCGGTACGATTTCCAGCCTTGCGAGCGCCGATTACGTGAAACTGGCGCATGAAGCGGGACGGGAAGTCTGGGGATTGATTGATAACTTTAATGAAGCATTTGACGAAACAACCGATCTTGCCTACGCATCCGTGCGCAGCAGAATCATTGAGCAGCTGCTCGCCGAGGCAGCATCGTGCGGCATGGACGGCATCAACGTGGATTTCGAGAATCTGAAAGAGGCCGGAATCCCGCATTACCTGCAGTTTCTGCGGGAACTGACGAGCGCGGCGCATGCACAGAATCTTGTGGTGTCGGTCGATACGCCGGTACCGCAGGCTTACACGATGTATTATCAGCGCGGCGAGCAGGCAAGATTTGTGGACTATATGATTGTCATGGCCTATGACGAGCATTTCGCGGGAAGCGAGGAGGCAGGCTCTGTTTCATCCCTCCCGTTCGTACAGCAGGCCGTGGAGGAGATGACGCGGGTGATGCCTGCCGATCAGGTGATCTGCGGAATCCCGTTTTATACCCGTGTCTGGACGGAAAAGTTCGGACAGAGCGCCATTACCAGCGAGGTGCTGGGCATGGATGGCGCCAAAAACTATGCAAAAGAGAATCAGATGACAGAAACCTGGGATGCATCCCTTGGCCAGAATGTGGCAACGGTAGAAACTTCCGATGCCAGATACACGATCTGGATGGAGGATGAGCAGTCCATGGAGGAAAAACTGAAAGTGATCCAAAGCGCCGATCTCGCCGGAGTGGCAGAGTGGAAGCTCGGATTCGAGCGCGCAGACATCTGGAGTCTGATTTCAGAATATATTGAAACAAACAGTTGACGAGGAGTCCGGGAAGGATAAGGGGAATGATAAAAGCCCGGGCACGAAGGAGGAGTATACATGTCAGAAAACAATCACGAAGAATTATTTAAAACAACGCTGATGGGCGGTTTCGATAAGGACGATGTCATGACGAAAGTGCAGAACCTGAAAGATCAGGCGTATGCCGCTCAGAAGAAACTGGAAGCGAAGATCGAGGAAAACGAGCAGGAAATCGAGAAGCTGAACCGCAAGATCCGCGAGCGTGAGGATAAAATCGAGGAGCTCGAAAAAAACATTCATGAGAAATACCAGAGCTATATCGACAATTATGACAGCATCAGCGGCCTTGTGTTTGAGGCACAGGTGAAAGCGAAAAAACTGACACAGGAAACAGAGGAGAGCTGCAGAAAGCTAAAAGAAGAGACCGAGGAAGCCTGCCGCCGGAAAACCGAAGAAACGGACGAGTCCTGCCGCGAGAAAACGGAGGAAACGGATGAGGCGTGCTGCAAAAAGAGAGAGGAGACAAACGAGTCCTGCCGGAAACAGCAGGAAGAGACAAAGGAATCCTGTGCAAAGCAGCGCCGCGAGACGAAGGAACAGTGCGAATACATGGTAGAGAGCGCACGTCAGAAGGGCGAGGAACTGGCTGCTGTTTATGAAGAAAAACTGCAGGCCGAAGCAGAAGAAATCCAGAGCCATATGGACGCGGAACTGCAGAAAGCCAACACCAGATACCAGAAGATTTACGCCGAGATGGAAACCATGACAAGTGTACTCGAGAAGAACCGCAGAATTTTTGAGGAGGCTTTTGCCGGCATCGAAAAAATGCGTGAGGAGATGAAACGTTCTGCGTCGGAAGTGGAAACCTTCATGAAAGATCCGGTAAAAAGTATCTTTCCCGGAGAGGCAAAAGAAACAGCCGCAGAGCCAGGCAGTGAAGATACCGCAGAAGAAGCAGAGGAAGAAGACGAAATCGTCGAAAATTCCGCAGTCATCGATTTCGAAAATGAGCCGGATTATCTCGATGATGACAACGACGAAGAAGAGGATGAAATCCCGAATCGCGCGCATGATGAAGAAGATGAGGAAGAGTAACCGGAAGCAATAAGAGTTGTAACCTGCCCCGCTGCTGCATAAAATGACCAAGAAAGGAAATTTGCAGCAGGGGGCTTTTCATTTGGAAAAAGGGAAAAAACTGGAATGGCTGATGGCGGTGATTCTGCTTTCGGCGGCGTATGTTCTGTCCCGCGAGGGCGCACGGCTGGTGGCAGCACAGAAGGCAGCCACAAAAGTAGTGGTGCTGGACAGCGGCCACGGCGGCGACGATCCCGGCAAAATCGGGGCAAACGGTGTCAAAGAAAAGGACATCAACCTTGCGATTGCCCGTCTGCTGAAAAAGAAGCTGGAAAAGCAGGGAATCCTTGTGGTGATGACGCGGGAAGGGGAGGATGATCTCTCCGATCCGGGAGCCGTGAATGCGAAAGTGCAGGATCTGCAGCGGCGCGTGCAGCTGATTCATAAAAAAAAGCCGGACTGTGTGATCAGCATTCACCAGAACAGCTACCCGGATGCGGCGGTCAAAGGGGCGCAGGTGTTTTATTATACGGATTCAAAAGAAGGCGAAAAACTGGCGCTCTGCATGCAGGCTGCACTGGTCGCGGGGCTCGATCCGGCGAATCACAGGAAAGCCAAGGGAAACAAAACGTATTACATGCTGAAGAAGACAGACGCAGTGCTGGTGATCTGCGAGTGCGGATTCCTCTCAAATCCGGAGGAGGAAGCGCTCCTGAACACAAAGGAGTACCAGAAAAAGGTGGCGGATGCACTGTGTGACGGCGTTTTAACGTATCTGGGAGAAAAGAAGAATGGCAAAGAGAAGACACAGACGAAGACGGAAGAGACCGCTGCGGGCGCTGCTTCCGCTTATGCTTGTCCTGCTGGCGGCTTATCTGGTATTCGGAGAATTTGATGAGAGCGATCCCGCGCAGAACGGAAGCGGAGCGGACAGCAGCACTGCTTCACAGACGGCAGACGAAAACAATGGTCTGTCAGAGAATGGCGCAACACAGTTTCAGGCGGAAAATACAGATGAGGAGGAGCTGGCGAAGCGGTATTATTACAGCCAGCTCGATGAAAACAGACAGATGATTTACCGCGAACTGGTGCAGGGAATCGCGGAACACCAGGAAACCATCATCACAAAAGGCGGCGATCCCGATGTGACGGCGGAGGTTTACGGATGGGTCTATATGGATTACCCGGAGTACTGCTGGATCAACGGAGCATCACATGTCACGGGATACGGCGAGCCGAAGAACTACTGCGAGGTAGTTCCGGAATACACGATTCCTGCGGAGGAGATCACAGGACGCCAGACCCAGATCAAAGGGTCGGGAAACGATTTCTTAAGTGATATCGACCGTTCGATGGATGACTATGGGAAGATCAAGGCTGTCTTTGAAAAATGTATCCGGCAGATTGATTATGTGAAAGATGCGCCGGAGAATCAGACACTCTACAGCGGACTTGTGAACGGACAGACGGTCTGCGCAGGCTATGCCAGAACGTTCCAGTATCTGATGAACCGCCTGGACATCCCGGTCATTTATGTGACGGGAACGACAGACACCGGCGAGGCGCACGGCTGGAATATCGTAAAGTGCGGAGACAATTATTACAACGTCGATGTAACCTGGGGCGATCCGGTATTCGCAGAGGGCGAGAGCGGCGAGTACAATCTGCCGGACGACCTGATCTACTACGATTTTCTCTGCGTTTCCGATGCGGAATTTTCGGACACGCATCAGGCGGATGCGAATCTGCCGCTCCCGGCGTGCAATGCAGATGACCTCGAGTATTACCGCCAGATCGGCCGGTACATGGATACATTTGATGCGACGCAGATTCTGTGGGAAATGGAGACGGATATTGAAGAGACAAAAGAGTATTCCGAATTTAAATTTGCCACCGATGATCTGATGGCACAGGTCATGGAAGCCCGACCGGAGCTTCTCGATAAGGCTTCCGGCTATCTTTGCAGCTATTACGGGCTCGGGTCCGTAAAATATACATACAGCGAGGATACGGCGACAAGAAAGCTGATGGTATTCTGGCAATATAAAGGAGAACCGAGTGAATGACGGCATCATCGGCACCGCATGCGTAGGCATCGCGCATCATGGTTTCCGCCTGCGGAGGCCCCATGGTCAGCACGGTCACGGTTCCGCCAAGTTTTTCACGGAGAGAAATTGCGGTTTCGAGTGCAAAAAGATCATATGGATTCGTCCGTGTATCGCCGGACATCCGCTTCATGGCGCCGGTTTCCGGATCGATATCCACTTTCGTGCCGGCCGGCACCTGTTTCATACATACAATTATCTTCATTTCTTTTTCCTCTTGTACTTTTTGAGTTTGACGCGTTAAAACACTGTGTTGTTACAGCACGAAAGTATAGGGATGTCGAGAAAAAATATCAAATTTGCCGATGGAGAGGAAAGAAAGAAACCCGGGATTGGACAAAATGCCAAAGGAAAAGGGACAAGAGCCTGCGCTGGCGTTAAGAATATCCCCCGTGGGGGCTTGTGAAAAAGGCCGATTTTTGGTAGAGTAAAGGGATATTTGAGCGGTTGGAAAACGGCCGCGCCGGGAAAGTTAAGAAAAAGAAGAAAGAAGCGGAAGATATGGAACAGGAATTATTACAGGAAATTGCCTCCTACTGGGGAACCCGTGCGGAGGGGTATTCTGAGGTCAATGAAAAAGAACTGGCGGGAAGCCAGAGAGAAGCGTGGCTGCATGTATTAGAGGAGCAATTTCCAGAGAAAAAGAAAGAAGAGATGAAGATTCTCGATATCGGAACCGGCCCGGGATTCTTCCCGATGATTTTGTCGGAGGCAGGTTATACGGTGACGGCTGTTGACTACACGGAGGAGATGCTGGAAAAGGCGAAAGAGAATCTGGGAAAATATACGAAATACGGTCTGGAGCGCGTGACGCTGCAGCGGATGGATGCACAGAATCTGGAGTTTGCGGATGAGACCTTTGATGTTGTCATTTCCAGAAATCTGACCTGGAATCTGGAAAAGCCGGAGCAGGCATACCAAGAGTGGATGCGTGTCCTGAAACCGGGCGGCGTGTTGCTCAATTTTGATGCGAACTGGTACGGTTATCTCTATGACGAGGAGAAAAAAGAAGCGTACGAGGCAGACCGGAAGAAAGTGGAAGAGCAGCAGCTCGATGACCATTATCTGTGCACGGACATTGACCGCATGGAAAACATTGCGCGCCAGGTGCCGCTCTCTGCGATGGAACGGCCGGCGTGGGATACGAAGGTGCTCGAATCCCTCGGCGTCTGTTCCATCCAGACCGATTCCGAAATCTGGAAGCGCGTCTGGAGCGAGGAGGAGAGACTGAACTATGCATCGACCCCGATGTTTCTGGTGCGCGCGGAAAAAAGCGCAGAGCAGTCCTTCCAGCTTGGTGATGTGACCGTCCGCCGCGGCGAAAAATATCAGGCGGCTTCCGAAGACGGTCTCTGGTATCCGGCGGCAAAACCGGGCGATATGGTAACAGAAGGTGGCCCTGTCGTTGCTTACGGAAGAATTGTGCGCGAGCCGGAGTACGACGACCGCAAAGAGCAGATTGTCCATTACTGGGAGAAACGGAGCGAGAGCTTTTTAGAGCAGAGACGCTCCGAACTTGCAAACCCGATTGCGAAGCGCTGGATGAAAGAGATTGAAAAACAGATCCCGGCGGGAAGACGGTTAAAGATCCTTGATGTGGGCTGCGGAGCCGGATTTTTCTCGATCCTGCTGGCAAAAGAGGGCCACGAGGTCTTCGGCATCGACCTGACACCGGAGATGATTGAGAATGCAATCCAGCTTGCCGAAGAAGAGAATGCCGACTGCTGCTTCCAGGTCATGGACGCGGAAAATCCGATGTTTGCGGATGAAACGTTCGATGTTGTCATTTCCCGAAACCTGACGTGGACGCTGCCGAATGCGGAGCATGCTTACGGCGAGTGGATGCGTGTGCTGAAAACGGACGGTGTGCTGCTGAACTTCGATGCCAATTACGGAAAAGAAGATGTTGCCGATACGAAGGGACTTCCGGAGGCGCATGCCCATTTCAAGGTTGGAAACGAGATGCTCGAAGAGTGCGAACGGATCAAATCACAGCTCCCGATCAGCCGCAAAAACCGGCCGGCGTACGATGTGGCGGTGCTGTGCGAAAACACAGCGGGAGAAATCCGCATTGATACGAGCCTTGGAAAACGCATTTATCTGGAAAAAGACGAGTTCTATAACCCGGCACCGATGTTTTCGATTTGTGCCGTGAAGCAGTAAAGGAGTATTTGTGAAAAAATATCTGTTAAAACGACTGCTTCGCCTGATTCCGGTATTCCTCGGCGTGACGATTCTCGCTTTTCTGCTGACGGGACTTTCCTCGGTCGATGCGGTGGATTTAAAAGAGAGCAGCAGCGGCGGCGTGATGTCGGAGGCGGAAAAAGAAGCGATGCGGGAGGAGCTGGGACTGAATGAGCCGAAAGCTGTCCAGTACCTGCAATGGCTGAAAAACGCCCTGCGCGGTGACTTCGGGGAGTCGTACGTTTCCGGCAAACCGGTGCTTGCAAGCTTCTGCGAAAAACTGCCCGCAACGATTGCACTTGCGGCGCTGGCGCTTGCCATGACGGTCTGTCTTTCGTTTCCGCTCGGTATCTTAAGTGCAAAATATCAGAATACGTGGGCGGACCGCAGTATCAGCCTGTTCTGCTTTGCAGGTAATTCGTTTCCGGGGTTTTTCACTGCACTTCTTCTCTTGTCTTTCTTTTCGCTGAAATGGAATCTTTTTCCGGTTCTCAGTATGGGAAAGGGATGGAAAAGCTGTGTGCTTCCGGCGGCGACGCTTGCGGTTTCGATGACGGCAAAATACACCCGTCAGGTGCGTTCTGCCGTGCTTGCAGAGCTGGAGCAGGAGTACGTGGCGGGTGCACGGGCACGTGGGTTAAGTGAAAACCGGATTCTGTTTGGAAATGTATTAAAATCCGTGCTGCTTCGGATGGTCACGCTGCTATTCTTATCCGCCGGTTCGCTGCTTGGAGGAACCGCCATCGTTGAGACGATTTTCATGTGGAATGGTGTCGGAAAAATGGCCGTGGATGCCGTTTCCATGCACGATATTCCCGTGATTCAGGCATATCTGGTGTGGATGGCGGCGATCTATCTGCTGCTGCATCTCATTGCTGATCTGCTGATGGGTGCACTGGACCCGCGGGCGAAGCTGGAGGGAATGCGATGAAAAAAGAACAGAAAAGAAAGATCCTTTTTTATGGCATCCTCGCCGGTGCGCTGCTGCTGTTTGCCGCGTGTGCGGCCCATCTGGCACCGTACGATCCGTATGAGCAGAATCTGGAACTGTCCCTTCTTCCGCCGTCCGCGGCGCACTGGATGGGGACGGACCGCTATGGAAGAGATCTGTTTTCAAGGATTCTCTCCGGCGCGCGGGTCAGCATTTTTTCAGCACTTCTTGTCGTTGCGGCAAGCGCTCTGATCGGAACACTCGCCGGAATTTTCAGCGGCTGGCTGGAAGGTAAAACGGATACGGTTCTGATGCAGATCTCCGATATTTTTCTGGCCTTTCCGGGTATGGTATTTGCAATCGCATTTTCCGGCGTTCTGCAGAGCGGCATGACGGGAGCCGTTGTGTCGCTGATCCTTGTTTCCTGGCCGAAATATGCACGGCTTGCGCGGAACCGTGTGCTGGCATTGAAACACATGCCGTTCATCGCGGCGGCGCGCCTTACAGGAAACGGAACATGGAAGATGATCAGACGCCATATTCTGCCGAATCTTGCGGGGCAGACGATTGTCACAGCGGTGCTTGATATCGGAACGATGATGCTGGAAATCGCGGGTCTGTCCTTCCTCGGCCTTGGTGCGGAAGCGCCGTCGGCGGAGTGGGGAGCGATGATGAGCAACGGAAGAAGTATGCTGCAGACCGCGCCCTGGGTCATTCTGGCGCCGGGACTGGCGATTTTTCTGACCGTTCTTGTCTGCAATCTGCTTGGTGAGGCGGTACGGAAAACGGTGGATCAGGGATAAGGGGCAAACGAAAATGGAAACAAAGGGAGCAAAAACATGAGCGAAAAACTGCTGGAAATCAGCGGCCTTTCTGTCTGTTATGAGGGGGAGCAAATTTTAAATAACATCTGTTTTTCCGTCGAAAAAGGAGAAACCGTCGGCATCGCCGGGGAGTCGGGCAGTGGAAAAAGTACCTTGCTGCGAGCGATCCTGCGGCTGATGGGAAAGAATAGCTCCATCACCGGCGGGCAGATCACATTTCGCGGAGAGGAGCTGACGGGCATGTCCGAAAGGAAGCTGCGGAGTCTGTGCGGTTCAGAAATTGGTATGATTTTCCAGAATACAGGGGCATCACTCTGTCCGACCCGGAAAATCGGAGCACAGATCTGTGAAAGCGTGCGCGCCCATGAGAAACGCTGCGGATTCATCACCCCGATTTCTGGGGGAATGTCTGGCAGAAAAAGCCGCAGAGAAATCAAAGATATGACGCTCCAGCGATTTGCGGATATGGGGCTTTCGGATGGCGGGACGATCTGGAACAGCTATCCATCGTCGCTCTCCGGCGGCATGAACCAGCGCGTCGGGATTGCGCTCGCAATGTTGCTGCATCCGTCGCTTCTTCTGGCGGACGAGCCGACGAGTGCACTCGATGTGGTTTCGCAGGCGCAGGTGCTGCGGGAGCTTCAGGCGTTGCAGCAGAAAGAGCAGACGGGGATGGTGCTGGTGACGCACAATCTTGCGGTTCTCGAGCAGATGGCAGACCGGGTTGTTGTTTTGAAGGATGGAAACATCGTGGAGCAGGGGGAGACAAGGACGGTTTTCGATCACCCAAAGGACGAATATACAAAAAATCTCCTTGCGGCTGTGCCGGGAAGAGGGAAGAACGATGCATAATCATAACATGCTGGAAGTAAACAACTTAAGCAAAAACTTTGCTGGAACCGGCCGGGAAACGGAATTTGCCGCCGTGGACGGCATCAGCTTCACACTGGATGAGGGGGAATGTCTTGGCCTGATCGGGGAGAGCGGATGCGGAAAAAGCACGACGGCCCGTCTGATCACCGGATTGGTCCAGGCGGATGCAGGCAGCGTTCTGTTGGAAGGCGAGGAAATCCTCGGAAGAAAAGGCAGGCGGCAGCGCGAAGTTTACCGGAAAATACAGATGGTCTTCCAGACCCCGCAGGATTCCTTCGATCCAATGCAGACGCTCGAAACCGGGATTCTGGAAGCTTTTCGGAATCAGGGAATGAGCCGGAAAGAGGCGTGTATTCATCTGCCGGAGCTGCTGAAAAAAGTGGAACTTAGTTCGGAAACGGCGATGCGCTATCCCCGCGAGACGAGCGGCGGAGAGTGCCAGAGAGCCGCAATTGCGCGGGCTCTTGCTGTGCAGCCGTCTCTTCTGATCTGCGACGAGGCAACGAGTGCGCTCGATGCGGCGGTACAGGCGCAGATCGTTCAACTGCTGAAAAAACTGCAGCGGGAAGAAGGACTTGCGATGCTGTGGATCGGCCACGATCTTGCGCTGGTGCGGGAACTCTGCAGCCGTGTGATTGTCATGCGGCAGGGAAAAATCGTGGAGCAGGGGGAGACGCGGGAGGTATTGGAGTACCCGAAAGAGGAATACACGAAACTGTTGATGGAGTATAGTCTGTGAGAAAACTGTTGAAACAGAAAATCAGACAGCAGAAATGGTGGTGCCATTTGCGAAAACAGGAGAAGTACAGAATGCAGAGAAAGAACTGCAGAAGGAAAAAAATTGCATATGTTTTGTGCGGCATTCTGGCGGTGGTACTGTTTTCCGGTTGTCAGAGCGCAGCGGCAGATGGTACAGATGAAAAAGTTTTCGTATACGGCGACACGACATTCAACGCCGAAAACGACGAGTCCGATGTCAACCCGCACAACGGCTATTCCGGCTGGGCGTGTATCCGCTATGGGATCGGTGAGACGCTGTTTCATTATTCCGATTCTATGGAGATCGAGCCATGGCTGGCAGAAAGCTATGAGATTGTGGACGACACAACATGGCGGATTACACTGCATGAAGGCATCTCCTTTACGAGCGGGCGCACTCTCGACGCGGAGGCGGTCAAAGAATGTCTCGAGGATCTGATCGCAGTGCATGACCGTGCACGCGGGGATCTGAAAATTGAGAGCATCGAGGCAGACGGCCTGATCGTAACGATTCACACCGAACAGCCTGTCCCGGCGCTCTTGAATTATCTGTCCGACCCATATGGATGCATCATTGATATGCAGGCAGGCGTGACAGACGACGGCAATGTCGCCGGAACCGGCCCGTACCGCGCAGTACAGGTGGAGACGGATCAGGGACTGACGCTCGTGAAAAATGACAATTACTGGAACGGAACGCCAAAGCTCGACCGGATCGAAGTAAAAACGATCCGCGACGGCGATACGATGACGATGGCGTTACAGTCAGGCGAGCTCGACGCGGCGTACGGCCTGCCGTATTCCAATCTGATCCTGTTCCGCGATGAACCATACACGATTTCTTCGGCGGATACGTCGCGTACCTTCTTCGGACAGTTCAACGGATCATCCGGGGTGCTGCAGGACGACCGCGTGCGCGAGGCAGTCATCGGAGCGATCGACCGGCAGGGCTTTGTGAATACGCTGATGGAAGGAAACGGAAGCGTGGCGGAAGGCCCGTTCCCCTCTTACTTTGCATTCGGCGACAGCAAAGTGCAGGAGGAGTCCTATGATCTTGAGTATTCCAGAGAACTGCTGGCTGAAGCAGGCTGGACCGATGAGGACGGCGACGGCTACGTGGAAAAAGACGGAAAACGCCTGACCATCTGCTGGCTCACGTATCCGAGCCGCCAGGAACTGCCGCTTCTCGCGGAGAGTGCACAGGCATCGCTGAAGAAAATCGGAATCGAAGTACAGATCCAGTGCACGGCAAATCATCTGGAACTGCTGAAAAAAGGAAACTGGGATGTTTATGTCAGCGCATTTGTCAGCGCACCGACGGGCGATCCCGAGTATTTCTTTACAACGCACTGCCTGCAGGATTCCTCCAAGAACCGCGGCGGTTATTACAGTGAGACACTCGAGATGCTGGAGCAGCAGTTAAGCGGCGAGTTTGATACCGAAAAACGAACCGAACTGGCCATCGAGATGACGCAGACGCTGCTGGATGACCACATGTTTTTCTTCACATCACACCTCAAAATGTCGATGGTATCCGGCGGGGGCGTGACGGGGCTTACGGCGCATCCGTGCGATTATTATGAAATTACAGTCAATTTGGACAAAAACAAATGATTATTTGGAAAAAGAGCAGAAAATGTGGATTTTCTGCTCTTTTTGCGCTATGATAGGAAAAGAACGGCACTGCGACGGTGCCAGAGAAGAGAAAAGGAGAAGTTACGATGCGGAAAGAAGAATTAAGAACATATATTGAAAACCACGAATCCGAAATGATCGAGGATCTGAAAAGCCTGATCCGGATTCCAAGTGAAAAGCAGGCGGCAGAGCCAGGCAAACCATTCGGCGCACCGGCGGCAGAAGCACTGGCGCAGGGAATCGAAATTCTGGAAAAATACGGCTTTGCCGTAACCAACTACGATAACTACGCGATTGCAGCTGACTTTAATCAGGAAGAAAAGGGCCTTGATATTCTCGCCCATCTCGATGTCGTACCGGCAGGCGAAGGCTGGCAGGAGACCGATCCATTCACCCCGCTCATCAAAGAAGGAAAAATGTTCGGCCGCGGAACCGCAGACGACAAAGGACCGGCGATCGCAGCTATCTACGCAATGCGCGCTGTCAAAGAACTCGGTTACCCATTAAAGAAAAACGTCCGTCTTGTCCTTGGTTCCGACGAGGAGTGTGGAAGCTCTGACCTCGAATATTATTATAAGAAAGAAGTGGAAGCACCATGCACCTTCTCACCGGATGCCGAATTCCCGGTCATCAACATTGAAAAAGGCGGCATGCGCGGCCACTTCGAAAAAACATCCGATGCCGGAACGACAGGCGTGCGCCTCGTATCCTTACAGGCCGGCACCAAACTGAACGTTGTACCAGGCAAAGCATATGCAGAGCTTGCCGGCATGGCAAAAGAAGACCTGAAAACCTGCGCTGACGAGACTGAGCAGAAGACCGGCGTTTCCTTCGTTCTGGAAGACACCGAAAACGGCAATATAAAAATCACAGCCTGCGGTGCCTTCGCCCACGCATCCACCCCGGAAATGGGTAACAACGCACTGACCGCACTGCTGCAGCTTCTCGCATCTGTTGGAATGGAAGAGAGTGAACTGAAAAACGACATCAGTTTCCTTGCAAAAGTTTACCCGCACGGCGACGGCAAAGGCGCAGGCCTCGGTGTCGCCATGTCAGATGAAGAGTCCGGCGAGCTCACCTTAAGCCTCGACCTCATGAACTACGACGGCAAAACCTTGATCGGTTCCTACGACTGCCGCGCCCCGATCTGCGCGACAAAAGAAAACCTGTACGATACCGCCGGGCAGAACATGAAAAAAGGCGGCTTCTCCATGGAAGGCAGCGGAATGTTCCCACCACACCACGTTCCGGCCGACAGCCCGTTTGTCCAGACCCTGCTGCAGTGCTACACGGATGTCACTGGAAAACCAGGCAAACCATTTGCGATCGGCGGCGGAACGTATGTACATCATCTGAAAAACGGCGTTGCGTTTGGATGCGCAGACCTTGAAGTCGACAACCGTATGCACGGAGCAGACGAGTTCGTGGAAATCGAATGCCTGAAAGAATGCGTTGTGATCTTCGCGGAGGCGATTGTGCGGATCTGTGGGGAATAAATAATTGAAAAATAAAAGATAAAAAAGATCTTCAGCCAAACCGATAGATTCTGAAAAGAACAAGGTTTGCCTGAAGATTTTTTATGGCTCTGAATTGTTACAAATTTTCTCAGAACCGCAGTTCCCTGCACCGGTTCAGGCATGCAAAGATTTCCTGCTGTCTCGGCCGTGCTAGGTCGCTGGGTCTTCCAGGAGCGAGAAGAGAAGCAAGGCCTTTTTCATCCATCTGTTTTTCCAGCAGATCCACTACCTGCACCAGTGTTTTCTTACCGTCCATCTTGTGCTCCGCGGCTTCTAAAAGGAGCGCAGCCAGCCCGTTCAGCTGTTCATTGTCCGTGAGCTGTTCCACGGCGCGCAGATCCGTCAGAGATTTGTTGATGAGGATGGATTCACGTCCCATCACTTTGACTTTCGTGCGGTCACTTCCCGTCAGGCCTTTACCCGGCTGCGGGCAGCGATGGAAGGCTGGAACGGAAAAGGGGCGCACGGAGGCAGTAAACGGCGGAAATTCTGCGGCTGTGGTTTTCGCGCGATCCGTAATGTCATAAGGAACGTATTCTTTCATCTGAATGACAGTGTCTGCCACGTGGAAGTAAGAACCGGAGCTTCCGGAGACGAGAATCGACGAGATGCTGAGCTTCTCATACAGATCCCGCACGCGGCTGATAAACGGTGTGATCGGTTCCTCGCTGTCGGCAACGACGCGCTGCATCAGCTCATCGCGCACCATAAAGTTGGTGGCGGACGTATCCTCATCGATCAGAAAGAGGCTCGTGCCGGATTCGATGCCCTCGATCACGTTGGCAGCCTGCGAGGTGCTTCCGCTGGCATCGGCGGTCGAGAATGAAGTCGTATCACTCTTTCCGGGAAGATTGTGGATGAAGAGGGAGATATCGACGTTGCTGATGCTTCTGGAGTCCTCGGAGCGGAGCTTTCCGGCGCTTGCATCGGTGATGACATATTCACGGCCGTCCCCGGCGATGTGGTTGTATACGCCGCGCTCAAGAGCCTGCAGAAGGGTAGATTTTCCGTGGAAGCCTCCGCCTACGATCAGTGTGACACCGAGTGGAATTCCCATGCCGGAAACAGGTCCGCGGTTTGGAAGATCGAGGGTAACGCGCAGGGATTCCGGTGAGATAAACGGAACGGCGTGCTTCATCGGCAGATCGGAAACACCGGTCTCGCGCGGGAGAATGGAGCCGTCGGCGATGAAGGCAGTAAGCCCTTTTTCTTTTAATGCGGAACGGATCGCCTGCTGGTCCTCACAGAGATAGGCGACATTGGCGCATGCTTTCGGATCCAGAGCACGGTAGAACAGCGATTTTTCCACGCAGCCGGGCAGAAAGTCGAAAAGAATACGGATCAGCTCCTGCGAGGCGATGGTGCGGCCGTTGGCTGGAAAGCCGATTTCCATGTTGACGACAAGACTGCCGTCGGAAGGATTCAGAACGCAGGCAGTGCGCTCCAGAATTTCCTGTCCGCAGCGGCTTATCCCCAGCAGACCACTTTTGCCGGAACCCTTCGCGCGGAAGGAATACGGTGCGATGGCGCGCGCAAACTGGCGCAGCAGGTAATCCTGGAGGGCGACGCGCTTTTCGTATGTGTCGTAGAGAAAAGCCGGAAACGCAGCGGTTTTGCCGCTGACATGAACGCTGACCCGCGACGGAGCGGCGAACGGATCGCCCTGGACGTGGTCAATGGAGAGTGTGTAGCGCGGAAACTGATAGGCGCCGCGTGTGGATTTATAGGCGGGATAGCTTTTGTGATTGATACTGAATAAAAGCTGTTTCAGGTCATTTGCAGATTGCATGAAAAAAACTCCTTTCAAAATAAAAAAAGGTGAGGCTGCCGTACAGAGCGTGTCTGAGAAAGGCTTTTCGCAAGCTGCGAGTTCCGGTTTGCGGAAATGATTTTTCAGACACGTGCTGGACGACAGCCTCATCCAAAAAGCTTTAACGTCTGGAAACACTCTGGCGCTTCACCAGCTTGGTTGCCATGCACATTTTCAGACATTCGCGTTTCGGATCGGCCACGCGGTCAAGCAGGCGCTGGACAGCGGTGGCTCCAAGCTCGCGTTTTCTGACCTTCATAGTGGAAAGTGGCGGAACCATCATATCGCACATCGGAACGTCATCAAAGCCGATGATGGAGACATCCTCCGGAATGCGGTAGCCGTTCTCGCGCAGCGCACGCATGGCGGCCGCCGCGATGATGTCATTATCGGCAAAGTAGGCATCCGCGATCGGAGCTTTCGACTCGAGAAGGCGCAGCATGTCGCGGTAGCCTTCGTCTGAGGTCGGGGAAACCAGGTGAACATATGGATGCGAGGTGCTGATACCGTTTGCACGGAGCGCTTTGTAGTAGCCGTCGGCGCGTTCGGAGAAGTTGCTGATGTCGAGGCTCGAGTGAAAGTAGCCCACGTTTTTGTGTCCGCACTGAATCAGATAATTCGTGGCGTTGAACGCCCCCTGGATGTTGTTGATCAGAACGCAGTCGTAATCGAGCTCATCGTAATAGCAGTCCACGACAACGATCGGAACAGAAAAATCGCGGAACTTGCGGAAATCGGACGGAGCCATTTCGGTTGCAAGAAGAAGAATGCCCTCACAGTCCACAGCGCGGAGTGCATCGAGCTGGCTGTCAATATCCATGGTCTCATAAAAATAGGAGATATGAAGCGCACAGCCCTGGCGGGTGCATTCGGTGGAGATTCCTTCGGTCAGCTGGGAGAAGAACGGCGTGTCGGCAGCGACCTTTCCGTGCTTCTTATAATTGACCAGCTGAATAATGCGGGAGGAAGCGCCGGAGGCTTCATTTTTTTTCGGCGCATAGCCATACTCGGCTGCAGTTTTTAAAACCAGCTCTCTTGTGGCATCACTGATGCCGGGTTTGTTATTGAAAACCATAGAAACCGTGGCAGGCGATACGTTGATCAGCTTTGCCAGTTCTTTCGCAGAAATATTCATAAGAGTTCAGCTCCTGTTCGATAAAATCAGCCCGCACGGTGCTTTCAGGCGTTTTGCGCATGCGGGGTGTTGAAATTTATTTCAGTATTTATCTGAAAAATATTAAACTTATGCATTGATTTTAATATGAATTAAAAAAGAAGTCAACTTCTGAACTGTAAAAAAATGAAATATGAAGAAATGCATAAAGACAGCCATTCTTTTTTGTGTAAATTACTAAAAAAGATTTAATAAAGCTGAATAGATGTTGACAAGTTCAAAAGAATTTAGTAATATAAGAGCCATAGAAAGCAGGACAATTTAGAATAAAGTTTAACGAAAATTTAAAAACAATTAAGTGGAGGAAATGAATATGAAATCAGTGAAGATCGGATTTGCACCTACGAGAAGAAGTATTTTCAGCGCTCCGGATGCTGTAAAATACGCCAACCTGACGAGAGAGCGTTTAAAAGAGCTCGGCGTTGAATTTGTTGATATCACAGACATCAACGAGGAGGGGCTGTTTTACGATGAGGCGGACCGTGAGAAAATCCAGGAGAAATTCCGCCGTGAGAACGTAAAGGGAATCTTCTTCCCGCACGGCAACTTCGGAACGGAATATGTCTGTGCAAGACTGGCAAAGGAAATGGGGCTTCCGGTACTCCTCTGGGGACCGCGCGATGAGAGACCGGATGAGAACGGTGTGCGTCTCCGCGACAGCCAGTGCGGCCTGTTTGCAACCGGAAAAGTGCTGCGCCGTTTTGGTGTTCCGTTCACCTATATGACGAACTGCCGTCTGACCGATCCGGAATTTGAGCGCGGCATCAAGGATTTCCTTGCTGTATGTAATGTGGTAGATACCTTCCGCCACACCAGAATCCTTCAGATCGGACCGCGTCCGTTCGATTTCTGGTCCACCATGTGCAACGAGGGCGAGCTGCTGGAAAAATTTAACATCCAGCTTTCCCCGATTCCGCTTCCGGAACTGACTGCGGAGATGAAAAAAGTAAAAGCAGAGGGCAGCGAGGTAGAAAAAGTCGTTGCATACTGCAATACCAATATGTGTGTAAAGATCAAACCGGAAGAACTGGAAAATGTAGCAGCTCTGAAGGTTGCGATGAAAAATCTGGCTGCAAAATATTCCTGCAATGCCATCGCGATCCAGTGCTGGAACGCGCTGCAGAGTGAGATCGGCATCATGCCGTGTGCGGCAAACTCACTGCTGAACGAAGAGGGAATTCCGGTTGTCTGTGAGACCGATATCCACGGAGCCATCACCGCTCTGATGGTAGAGGCTGCCGGCAGAAACGACAAGAGAAGCTTCTTTGCTGACTGGACGGTACGTCACCCGGACAACGAGAACGGCGAGCTGCTGCAGCACTGCGGACCGTGGCCGATTTCTGTTGCACAGGAAAAACCGACGATCGGTTATCCTCTGGCATTCAGCCATCCGGGCGCTGTAGAGGCACAGGCAAAATTAGGCGAAATGACACTGGCGCGTTTCGACGGAGACAACGGAGAGTACTCCCTGCTGCTTGGAAATGCAAAAGGTGTCGAGGGACCTTACACGAAGGGAACCTACGTATGGGTTGAGGTACAGAACCTGAAACGCCTCGAGGCAAAAATCGTGGAAGGACCGTACATCCACCACTGTGTCGGTATCCACGAGAACGTTGTGCCGGTTCTGTATGAAGCATGCAAATACATCGGTATTGCCCCGGATTTATATGATCCGATCGAGGAAGATGTCAAAGCATATTTAAGAGGAGAATGAAAATCATGAGTGAATACAAGGAATTGAGTTGTCTGGCGTATGATCTGCGGAAGAAAGTAGTGGAAATGGTAGTTTCCGGCAAGGGCGGCCACATCGGTGGTGACATGAGTGTTATTGATGTGCTTGTGGCGCTGTATTTTAAAGAGATGAACATCAGCCCTGAGAATGTGGATGACCCGGACCGCGACCGCTTTGTGATGAGTAAAGGTCATTCCGTTGAGGCATATTATGCAGTACTTGCAGCAAAGGGATTCTTCCCAATGGAAGAGGTTATTGAAAAATTCTCCAAATTCGGCAGCCCGTACATCGGCCATCCGAACAATAAACTGCCGGGCATCGAGATGAATTCCGGTTCTCTCGGCCACGGACTTCCGGTCTGCGTGGGAATGGCGCTGGCAGGAAAAATGGATAAAAAAGATTACCGTGTCTACACCGTTATGGGTGACGGCGAGCTGGCAGAAGGCTCTGTCTGGGAGGGCGCAATGTCCGCAGGAAACTACAAGCTGGACAACCTCTGTGCGATCGTAGACCGCAACCGTCTGCAGATCTCCGGAAATACCGAGGATGTCATGAAACAGGACAGCCAGGAGGAGAGATGGGCAGCGTTCGGATGGAATGTTCTTTCCGTACCGGGCAACGATATGGACGCGCTCGTTCATGCGTTTGAGCTGGCGAAACACTGCAAGGGAAAACCGACGGTTATTATTGCAAACACAACGAAGGGCTGTGGTTCTTCCGTGATGGAAAATAAGGCGGAGTGGCATCATAAAGTGCCGACACCGGAGGAAGTAGAACAGATCATGAAGGATCTGGATGAGAGAAAGGAGGCACTGTCATGAATAAGATTCCAAACAGACAGGCCATTTGCGAGGTTTTAATGAAACATGCCGAGACGGATAAAGATATCGTAGTGCTCTGCAGCGATTCCAGGGGAAGTGCTTCCCTGACACCGTTTGCAAATGCATATCCGGAGCAGTTTGTGGAGATGGGTATTGCGGAGCAGGATCTGGTCAGCGTTTCTGCCGGTCTTGCAAAATGCGGCAAGAAAGCATTTGCGGCATCTCCGGCGTGCTTCCTTTCTACAAGAAGCTATGAGCAGGCGAAAATTGACTGTGCATACTCCAACACCAATGTAAAGCTGATCGGCATCAGCGGCGGTGTGAGCTACGGCGCACTCGGCATGAGCCATCATTCTGCACAGGACATCGCAGCAATGGCAGCTATTCCGAACATGCGCGTTTATCTGCCGAGCGACCGCTTCCAGACAGCAAAACTGGTTGAGGCGCTTCTTACCGATGAAAAACCAGCTTATATCCGAGTGGGAAGAAATGCCGTTGCGGATATTTACAGCGAAGAAAATACCCCGTTTGAGATGGATAAGGCGACGGTTCTTTCGGAGGGCACCGATGTTTTACTGGTAGCCTGCGGTGAGATGGTCCGCCCGGCGCTCGATGCAGCTGCTATGCTGAAAGAAGAGGGAATCAGCGCAGGACTGCTCGATATGTACTGTGTGAAACCGCTGGACGAAGAGGGCCTGGTAGAGGCTGCAAAGAAGGCAAAAGTTGTCATTTCGATCGAAGAGCACGCTCCATATGGCAGTAACAAAATAGAAAGATTTCTGATCGAGATAATATAAGAGAAAAAATGGTCGTGTTGTGTAAGTACAATATGCCCGTTTTCATTATAAAAAATAGAACTAACAATGTACTTAGGACTAGTTGGCGTGCTAACGATTTGGTATAATGCAAATAAAGATAAATATTGGAATTTATTAAGGAGTAGTGGAAGAATGGTATTATTGGTTGTAGACACGCAAAAGGCACTTGTTAACGATGAATTATATAATTGTAATGAGTTTATTGACAATATTCAACTGCTAATTAAAAAAGCACGAGAAAACAATGTTGAAGTCATTTATGTTGTACATGATGATGGTGTTGGGAGCGGTTTAACAAAAGGTACTGATGGTTTTGAAATATTTGAAAAATTTAAGCCACTATCTAATGAAAAAGTATTTGTTAAAATCGTGAATAGTGCGTTTAAAGATACTGGTTTAGTTGAGTATTTAATGAAAAAAAATGAAAAAGATATAGTTGTTGTTGGACTTCAAACCGATAAATGTATCAATGCAACAGTAATAAGTGGATTTGAATATGGCTTTAATTTGATTGTACCTGCATTCGCAAATTCGACGGTAAACAATAATTATATGAATAACAAAAAAAGCTATCGGTATTATAACGAATTTATGTGGCATGAACGGTATGCTGAATGTATTTCTATAGAGGAAACTATAAAAAGAATGGAGGACTAAAATTTAGTTGATGAGGAGATTATTATGAAAGATAAAAGTATTTTAATCAGTATGGGAATTATTCTTTATATTATTATGGCTGGAGTGGATAGATTTGTTTATCGCATACCTAATATTGTTTATATTCCAGTAGCAATTTTAGGTATTGCTTTAATGTTGATTGGATTTTTCAAGAATAAATCAAAATAAAAAATTAAAAATCAGAGGTGATTTGAAATGAGTAAAAATAATAGGTTTGAAATAGTGTATCAAGAAACGGGTTTAAAAAGTGAGAAAACAATATATGTTGATAAAGAAACAGGAGTAAATTATCTTTTTATTGCAAATGGATTTGGAGGTGGTTTAACTCCATTATTAGATGTGGAGGGAAAACCTATTATTACGAAATGATCCATAATACTAAGAACTAATAGACGAATATATAAACTAGGACTTGTGGAGGTAATGGAAATGAAATTGAAAAATCCTATGCTAGTGGTAACAGATATAGAGAAATCAGTTGAGTTTTATAAAAAAGTTTTCGGGCTTCATGTGATTATGGATTTTGGAGCAAATAAAACTTTAACAGGCGGTTTGGCTTTGCAGACGGTTGAAACATATAAAGACTTTATCGGGAAAAGTGGTATTTCTTTTGGTGGCAATAACTTTGAAATTTATTTTGAAGAAGATAATTTCGATGAATTTGCGGATAAGCTGAAAGAATGTAATGTTGAATACGTCCACCCCATTGTAGAACATTCATGGGGACAGCGTGTTGTTCGTTTCTATGACCCAGATAAACATATTATTGAAGTTGGTGAGAACATGAAAATAGTATGTAAGCGTTTCTTAAATAGTGGAATGACACCAAAACAAGTATCAGAACGCATGGACGTACCTATGAAATTTGTCAATGCCTGTATGCGATAAATCCCAGTTTGCCTATACCTAGTGAGGTCAAGGAACAAGGCGAAGCCGATACGCCGTAGGGCAGTCCTTGACGGAACGGACACAGCCAACAGCACCATGATACAGCAGAGGACTTGTAAGGTCAGAAACCTTGCAAGTCCTCTTGTTTATTGTTGGTTGTGATATTTTAGGTATAGTGCTTCTTTTTCAATTTCTTTCTCAAATGCCTTTATATGGAATCCATATGGTTTAGTATTGATTTGAAAACAATCATCAGTTGGTGAATAGGAAAGCATGGTAACTTTCGGTTCAAACGTTTTTGTGTCAATTCCGTAATAATATATAGTAGCAGTTATCAGTACCATGTTGATACTTTCAAAATCTTTTGTAAAAATAGCGTGCCTGTCAGAGTGGAACAGGTCTGATGGACATTCGTAAAACTCGGAGCAGTCCTCTTTTAAAAACAAGGGGAGCAGGTGCATTGCATTGGAACTCCTGTCTACAAGAACATAGAAACGGGGAATCATGGCGGCATACTGGGGCATCATGGCAATATACATATCATCTAGCTTGTCAAGAAGATATTCCGAGCAGTCATTATTATAAAAGACATAAGGAAGTGCCTGTTCCTGCCCTTGTGAGCCAGTCTGCATGGGTACGTTCTCTCCGTAAAGCCACCGCAAGTCCACATCTAAAGAATCGGCAATCTGTTCCATTTTATCTGCTTTGGGATTGTACTGTCCTGAAAGATAGGAACTGAATGCTCCTTTGCTGATACCTGTATCTTTTACAATATCAATCTGTTTCTTATTTTTAGCTTTCATAGCAAATCGAATCCGTTCTGCGATGGTATTCATCTGAAAAAACCTCTCTTTCTATATCTCGTTATAACTTGTTATATCTTATCATCTAAATCCACTATACCACAGGTGCAGAAAAAAGAAAATAAAAAGTTCATAAAAAACTAAACTTTCTCTTGCGAACTGAAAATCTGTGTGCTATGATACAAATGGGTTCAGAAATAACTGAACTATATGACGTCATATCAAAGGAACTGGAAATAAAAGAAAGCTGTCCTATCGGCAGGACGGGGAGAAAGGAAGATGTATGCAGATTACATTGACAAAAGAACAGGTCAGAGAAGCCTTTGGAGAACTTCGATTTATGGGTGCAGACGCTTGTTACCATTATGATAGGGAGAACAAGAAGAAAACAGAGGAAGTGGAAGCCTTAAAACTTCATCTTGGAAGCATGAAGTTAGGAAACAGCGTGGATATTCGTCTGGAAGCAACGGAACTTCCGAAGATTGAGCCTTATGCGGTGGTAGAACTGGAAGAAGCAGTATACTCGCCTTATGTACAGAGAGGGAATTTCCCTGTGCTGGTGGAGAGGATTACCTGTAAAGGAATCCGCAGTATTTCAAGCAAACAGGTATAGGCAGTCAAAGTTCCTGTCCCCGTTCTGACGTACCAAACGGCAGGTTGGGGGCAGGGCAACGGCAATGCCGTTGCAGATAGGAGGTTTGATAAATTTGGAAGAAAGAAGCGGAAGTCTTCTTTCAGAACTCCCCTACACTAACAGGGGAGTAATACGGCAGAAAGAAGAATTAAGCGCGTTGATAGACTGGTGTCAGATAACCATTAAGGAAGTTCCATTAGAAGCAGTCATAGAAGATGTGCTGAGAATACCTTTGGAACTTATGACGGTCACAGGCTATGAAAAGGGGATTGCAGGACATGAGGTTGTAGCAATCTTCGATAATATCAAGGTGCTAAAGCCAACAGGAAACGCACAGTATCAAGGCTTTCAGATTTTAATGAGTGGGAAAGGCTGTCGCAACTATGAGATTTTTTTACAGCTCAATGAGGAAACATGGTTTGATTTCTTAAACAGAGTTTGCCAGTATCACATCAACTTTCCTCGGATTGATTTGGCGATAGATGATAGAAAACCATATTTGAGTATTCCCGATTTGATTGTAAGGACAAAAGAGGGATTGCTTTCCACAAAGTTACGGGAGATAGATTTTCACGATTCGGGAGAACTAAAAGAGGAAGTCTTTCAGAGTAAAGGTGGAAGTCTTTATCTCGGCAGTTCAGCCAGTAATTTAAGATTGGTATTTTATGAAAAAGGATATGAACAGAATAAAAAGTATGGAACGGAACTGGATGAAAATTGGAATCGATATGAATTGAGATTTCGACAGGAAATGGCAGTAAGTGTCGTACAGGAATTATTGAGATACAGAGATGTGGCAGGACTGGCAATGGAAGTATTGAACAGTAAAATACGATTTTTAGAAAAGCCGACAGACAGCATGACAACTCGAAAAAGACTTTATCCCACTTATCGCGCGTGGGCGGAACTGATGAAAGACATAGGTAAGGTGAAACTTACCATGCAACCACAGAAGAAAAGTCTGCAAAAGGTGTGGGAATGGCTGGAAAAATATGTTGCACCATCTTTAAAGCTGTTTGCAGAGGTGGGAAAGATAGAGCAGAGAGATTATATTGGGAATCTCATAGCAAATGGAGAAATGAATATCACACAGAAGCAGTTGTATGAGGACTACTTAAAATCCTTAAAGTTAAGTGAAAAGAGAAGTTAAGGTAAAAGGGAATAATCGTTCAGACTGGACATATAAATGCAGAAAGGACTTTTAGGAGTGAACATATTTGAAAAAGACGAAACTGAATATACGTTTTCATAATCCGAATACGGAGGAAGAAACCGTTCAGTACATAGCAAAGATTTTCGTAGCAGTAGGTGTCCAAAGATTAGAAAAAGAAGTAGAAAGTGCTATACAGAAGAAAGAGTATGAAGAAGTAATGAAAATAGTATAGTAAGTTGCAAATTCATCTTGAGAAACAGAAGTGACTATGATAAGATAAAGAAGTAACAGAAAGATGATTAGTAAATAGGTAGGTGTTGGAGATGAATATAGCCGCTTATTGTAGAGTATCAACAGATAAATCAGACCAGTTAAATAGTTTAGAAGCACAGAAAAAGTTTTTTGCAGAGTTTACAGAGCGTAATGGACATAATCTTGTAAGACTATATGCAGATGAGGGTATTTCGGGAACAAAGATTAAAAATCGAAAAGAATTTCAAAAACTCATGCGTGACGCAAAGCAGGGGTTATTTGATATGGTTGTTGTAAAGGATATTTCAAGATTTGCCCGTAATACCGTTGATTTCTTACAAAGTATTCGTGCATTGAAAGCACTAGGAATTGAAACAACATTTTTAACAGCGAATATGACAGTATTGGGGAACTCGGAATTTGTTCTAACCATTTTCGGAGCTTTGGCACAGGAAGAAAGTGCAAACACTTCTAAACGTGTGAAATTCGGAAAGAAAATGAACGCAGAAAAAGGACGAGTTCCTAATATTGTTTATGGGTATGATAAAACGATTGGAGATTATTTCAATCTTGAAATAAATAAAGAAGAAGCTAGAAATGTAAGGCAGATTTACAAATGGTATATTGACGAGGGATATGGTGCGGCTAAAATCGCAAATATGTTGAATGAACAAGGGATAAAAACAAAACGTAATTGTGCGTGGAGTCAAAATGCGATTTGCCGTATTCTTACAAATGAACTCTATACGGGAAAAATCATCAATGGAAAAGAGGAAGTTGAGGACTTTCTGACTGGGGTAAGAACCACAAAAGAAGAAAGCGAGTGGCTGATTACGGACAAGCCGGAACTTAGAATCATTGAACCGGAGATATTTGATAAGGCACAAGAAGTATTAAAAAGCAGGCATAAGGCATTTAAACTAAATAAAGAACGACAGAGTAACAAATATATTTTTAGTACCTTAATTAAGTGTAAAGAATGTGGCTGGTCTTTTAGAAGAACAGTCAGAACCTATAAAAATACTTATATTCGTTGGGTTTGTTCGGGACATAACGGAAAAGGGGTAGATAATTGCCCGAATGCAGTCACGATAGATGAAGCGGAACTCATACAGGCATTAGATGAATATTTTAAAGAGATTTTAAAGGATAAGAAGAATATCATAAATCGTATTGTAAAAGAGTTTAATCGGATATATAAGAAAAAGGAAGATAATGAACAATACGAAAATGAACTAATGACAGAACTTGCAAAGTTGAAAAAGACAAGAGAAAAGTATATGGATATGTACACAGATGATTTAATCAGCCGTGAGGAACTGAATGAAAAAATCGGAGGTATGAAGAAAAAGATTGAGAAACTGGAAAACGAGTTAAAACTGGTAGAGTATAATCTGAATAAGGGCGACCAGTTGGAAGAAATCGTACAGCATACGTTCAAAAACATTGAGGGCATTACTTCAGTTGCAGATATGACAAATGAGCAGTTGAAACAGATTATACAGAAGATTGAAGTAGATAAAGAGGGGAATGTGGACATTTACCTTAGAATATTTGGTGATTTAGGTTTAGATGATAGCGTTCTAATTAGTTACGACCATACATTTGGCGGTCTTGGATCGATGGTGAGCCAGGTGGTCGGTGCGGAATGCCCGCGCAAAGTCGTTCATATGTCTCTGCCGGATGCGCCGGTGATCACGGGAACTTCCAAAGAAGTCTTTGACTATTATGGACTGAATGCCGAGGGCATTGCAAAAAAAGCGAAAGAATTACTGGCTTAACCAGAAATGGAATCAGCGGTGAATGTGATAGCCCGCAGGGAACTGTAAACTGCCGCAGGTCTGCGTATGCCATGTTCCTGCGTGCCCGGGCGGAAGAAAATCCGGGAACGCAGGAACTTTTTCTATATAATCAGGAACAAATCGTTCTGCGGAAGATGTTGGAATGTGTGGTAATCGCCAAAGATCTTGCCTATAGGGGCAGGGTGAATGCTGCGACAATAGAAAATGACGCATGGTGTGTTGAAAAACAGGGTGTATTCAGCGTTATTCGAGATGGGAATCTGGATATTTATAAAATTTTAGGAATGGAGCTGAAAAAATGGAGAAAAGGTATATCATCGGAATTGACCAGAGCACGCAGGGAACGAAAGCGCTGCTCTTTGACGGGGAGGGACATTTACTCCGCCGTACCGACCTGCCGCACCGGCAGATTGTCAATGAAAAGGGATGGGTGTCCCATGATCTGAATGAGATTTACCGGAATACAGTACAGACGGTAAAAACGCTGGTGGCAGAGTCCGGTGTTGCACCGGAAGAAATCGCCGGAATCGGCATCAGCAATCAGCGTGAGACGACGGCGATCTGGGACAAGGCGACCGGGGAACCGCTGGAAGAGGCAATTGTATGGCAGTGCGGCCGCGCAAGTGGCATTGCGCAGGAGATTGCGGAGCAGGGGCACGCAGAGGAGATCCGCGAGGCGACGGGTCTGCAGCTTTCGGCTTATTTTCCTGCTGCAAAGATGGCGTGGCTGCTTCGAAACGGCGGAGAAGAAAGACAGAAACGTGCTGCAGACGGGAAACTCTGCCTGGGTACGATTGACAGCTGGCTGGTTTACAAGCTGACGGGGGATCATGCATTTAAAACAGATTTTTCAAATGCGTCGAGAACGCAGTTGTTTAATTTGAAAACACTGGCATGGGATGAGAAGATCTGTGAGATGTTCGGGATTCCGGTCTGTGCGCTGGCCAGGGTGTGCGATTCCGATGCGGTGTATGGAACCACGACGATGGAAGGATTGTTTTCCGAGCCGGTTCCGATCTGCGGTGTATTAGGCGACTCTCATGCGGCTCTGTTCGGACAGGGCTGCTTAAAACCGGGTATGATCAAGGCAACGTACGGAACGGGTTCTTCTCTGATGATGAACATTGGAGACAAGCCGATTCAGAGCAGCCACGGCGTTGTGACTTCGCTTGCGTGGGGAAGAGGCGGCAAGGTGGACTATGTGCTGGAAGGCAACCTGAACTACACCGGAGCTGTGATTACCTGGCTGAAGGATGATCTGAAGCTGATTTCTTCGGCAAAAGAGACGGAAGGACTGGCAAGGGAGGCAAATCCGGCAGACCGCACGTATCTGGTTCCGGCATTTACCGGGCTTGGCGCGCCGTACTGGGATGAGAAAGCAACGGCATCGATCAGCGGAATTACCCGCACCACAGGAAAAGCTGAGGTGGTAAAAGCGGCTCTCGACTGCATTGCCTACCAGATCACCGACCTTGTCCGTGCGATGGAGCAGGATACCGGCATGCGGATCGAGGAACTCCGTGTAGACGGCGGCCCGACACGAAACGGATATCTGATGCAGTTCCAGAGTGATATTACGAATAAACGCGTAAATATTCCGGACGCGGAGGAGCTTTCCGGCATCGGGGCGGCTTATATGGCCGGTATTTCAGCCGGGGTCTACGATCTGGAAAAACTCGCGGGAAATATGAAACGAAGTGTGTATGAACCGAAGATGGACGATGAAATCCGGGAGAAAAAATATGCCGGATGGAAAAAGGCTGTCGACGGGGTATTAAGTAAATAGGGGACTTGTGCTCTGTGCGGCGGGAGGTTTTTTGCGCCTGACGGTGGGATGACGAAGGGGGGACGCGGGCATTACTGTACACTCGGCAAATACGCGTTTGTGATAAGAAAACGAAAACGCATACGTGCGTGATTGAGAAATTTGAAAAATAAAATAATCTACAAACAAAAAGGAACGATTTGGATAGAACGTTCCTTTTTTGCATATAGAGAATAAATTGTACAGAAATAAAAGGCGCTGTATAAACAGCGCGTAATGCTGATAGAATGCGAGAAAACAGCAAGAAAAAGAGGATTAAACTTGTAGTTCAATGAAGAAAAAAATAGATGTGGTATAGTATCAAGAAAAAGGGATTTCGCATGAAGGAAAGTTCAATAGAAGATGTATTAGAGCGTGTCTGAAAAATCATTTCCACAAACTGGGACTCGCAGCTTGCGAAAAGCCTTTTTCAGACACGCTCTAGAGTGTACATTATGCAAAAAAAGGAGGGACAAGAGTTTGTCCGGTAAAAAACAGGAAGTATGGTAAGATAAGCTGGTAATGGAGAACGTATGCAGATTCGTATGGATGAAAAAGGGAGGATTCTGTTTATGGCTACTTACGTTATTTCGGATATTCACGGTGAGTATGAGAGATTTATGGAGCTGCTGGAAGAAATTGAATTGAAAGATACAGATACACTCTATGTTCTGGGTGATGTTTTAGACCGGGGTGAGCATCCGATTAAGGTGGTATTGAAACTGATGGAAATGCCGAATGCGTTCTGTATCGTGGGGAACCATGAGGTGATGGCGCTGGAATGTCTGCGGTTTCTCTGTCAGGAAATCACAGATCTTGCCATCGAGAAAGTGGATGCTGAACTGTTGGACAATCTGGTTCGCTGGAAGTATAACGGCGGTGATGCTACGATCCGGGAATTTCGGGCGCTGGATCCCGAGATGCGGGAGGAAGTACTGAATTTTCTGGAGGATTTCAGTCTGTATGAGGAGCTTACAGTGGGAGAAAAACAGTATCTGCTGGTGCATGGAGGGCTGGGTGGATTCACACCGGAAAAGAGGATCGAGGAATATTCCCTGCACGATCTTGTATGGGCCAGACCAGATTATCAGAAGGAATACTTTGCGGATACAAATCTGGTAACAGGACATACACCGACGCAGACGATTCCGGAAAATGATAATCCCGGGTATATTTATAAAAAATATCACCACATTGCGATCGACTGCGGCGCATGCTTCCCGGGAGGGAGGCTGGCGGCAATCTGTCTGGAAACGGGGGAAGAGTTTTACAGTTCGGACAACAACAGGTGAACGATTTTAGACGTTCCATGATGCCAGAATCAGAAGACCGGGATTCGGAACCAGCAGAACAAGCGGGAAGATTTTTGAAACAGGACATGCCAAAACACAAGCAGGAAAGCCGTTTTGGGAAAAATGAGCGGATAACAAAAGCTTTGAAGATTGCAGGAGCTGACACGAAAGCTGCGAAAGAAAAGGAGATTTTGGATGCACTATATTATTACCGATATACATAACGACAGCTGGCGGTTCATGAAATTGCTGGAAAAAATGGATCTCAAAGAGGATGATCACCTGTATTTGCTTGGTGATTTGTTTGACCGCTGCATGGATCATCCAGACCCGGCGGGCGTGTATTTTCAGATATTGAAGCTGGGGAAAAAATGTACTGTGATCCGCGGCAACCACGATCATTGGCTTGCCAATTACATTTTCCGCTATTACGGAATGGATGAGAGAGACCGCGCCCTCCTGCAGCCGTATCCGTACAATTCCTTCCATCTTTTACAGGAACGCCTGACGGAAGTTGATTTAAAGCAGCTCGCAGAGCGCATCCTTTCCTGGCCGGTACAGGTGGAAATCGAGGTAGACAGTCAGCCGTATCTGCTTGCCCATGCCTGTACGGCAGAACCGGGAAAATGGAAACTGGACAACTATTATCTGATGGGGGATTTGTGGTACAAGGTTTTTCTTCATGAGGGAGTGCATGGATATATTTCCGTTTGCGGCCATCAGAACATGGGAAATGGATCCATCTGGAAGAATAAAAAAGGAAACGTTTATCTGTGTGACTGCGGCTGCGGCTTCGAGAATGGAAGACTGGGATGCCTTTGCCTGGAAACGAAGGAAACTTTCTACGTATAAACAAACAGAGGAAAAGCAATGAAGCGATATATGATGTCGGATATTCACGGATTTCTGGAGGCATTCGAGGCAGCTCTGAAAAAAACAGACCTTTCGGGGAAAAATCAGCTGATTCTGTTGGGCGATTACATAGATTATGGGCCAGATGGCCGGGCGATGCTGGAAAAAGTCAGGGCATTGCAGGAAAAATATGGTTCGGAAAAAGTCATTGCCCTGATGGGAAATCATGAAAAAGCATTGCTGGACTGGCTGGAAGAATATGCAGATGTCAACCGGCATATCGGCAGTGTGGAGCGATATCGCAGCCGGGAATGGCTGGCATCGGATGCAGATGGAGACTATGAAACGCTGCACAGCTTTCTGAAAGAAGAACATTTTCAAGAGTTTCTGGAAAAAGAAGCACACCTCTCAGAGGATTCCAGAAATGCAGAAGCAGTACGGCTGATGCTCGAAGATGCGGGGGATCTGATCACCTGGATGCGCCATTTTCCTTACTTTTATGAAACAGAGCGCCAGATTCTGGTACACGCCGGAATTGCCGAATGGGGCGGTAAAGACTGGCTGTGCGTGACCAGCAGGGAGCTGATGGTGGGGAAAAGAACGGTAAGCCGCGGAGCATTCTATAAGGATGTGATTGCAGGTCACATCTCCACGGCAAAAATCAGTGGAAACAGAATATATGACGGTATCTGGCATGACGGTCAGAGTCATTATTATCTCGATGGAACCACCTGGCGGAGTGGAAAAATTCCGGTGCTGGAATATGACAGTGAAACTGGAAAATACAGAGAAATATGGTGAGACACGTTGTAATGCAGTACAGTAAGATCACGGCAGGGCAGAAAAAGTGATTTAGTCAAATCAAGCAAGTGGTAAAGTGGATTGCGAATATCCGCTTTGAAAAGACACAGGATCGAAACAGAAAGGAGTACATCAGATGCATTTACCAATCAGTGTGACACAGGATGAATTATTAGAAGTATTGCTTCAGGTTGCGCCGGTGCGGCCGGTTTTTATCTGGGGTGCGCCCGGCATCGGAAAATCCGCGTTAGTGGAAAAATTCGCAGACGAAGTCGGTCTGCCGTGTGTGTCGCTCCTTGGAAGCCAGCTCGCGCCGGAGGATATCATCGGCATTCCGCAGATCCGGGGCGAGACATCGGAATTCCTTCCGCCGAAGATGATCGCCAGAAAAGAGCCGTATGTCCTGTTTCTGGACGAACTCAACGCCTGTACGCAGGAAGTGCAGAAAGCCTTCTATTCCCTGATCCATGAGCGGCGGATCGGAGAATACCATCTTCCGGAGGGAAGCATTGTGATCGGAGCAGGAAACCGTGCCGAGGACAGCGCGATCGTAAAAACGATGTCGTCCGCCCTTTTAAACCGTATGTTCCATGTGCAGCTGAAAGCGGATGTGGGACAGTGGATCAAGTGGGCGCAGGCAGAAGGACTCCATCCGTGGGTCATTGACTATATCATTCAGCGGCCGGATCACCTCTTTTCCGAACCGCCGAAAACCGAAGAACCGTTTTCCACCCCGCGTTCCTGGCATATGCTGAGCGATGCGTTGAAGGAATACCGGGCCGGGGAGCAGGATATTCCGCAGGAAACATTAAAAATGATGGCGTACGCCTGCCTCTTGGAACAGCATGCGGGGATGTTTCTTGCTTACACAAAAACACTGCGCAACACACATCTCCTGGATGACATTATCGCGCAGAAAGCAAAATGGCCGGACAAGCCGGAAAACCGGGATGTGCTGTATTTTCTCGCACAGTCCTTCCGCGCCAGACTGCTTGCAGAACTGCCGAAAAGCAAACAGGGAATTTCCGGCGGCATGCTTTCCTTTGCGTACCGCGCCAAGGGCATGATCAAAGAACTCGCAGTCATCAATTTCGAAATCGCCCAGATGACCGTCGCAGCTGATGGGGCGGAGGCACTGCCGGACTGGTTTATGATGGAAATCATCCGTGATCTGCCGCGGCTCGTCGGATGAAAAAAGGAAGGAGAAAAGGATGCCATACGTTCGAAGCAGGTATTACCGCGAAGAAGAAAAGCCGGCCGGGTACCGCAGAGTGGAGGCCGGCTTTGGTTTGCTGGAAAAAAATACACTGTTCCATCAACTGGATGGGTACATCACTGCAAAGCCCTCCCATCTGAATGCAAAAGGAAGTCTGGCCTGTGTTACGAAAGATGGAGATATCTACGTCAACATGCGGGCGAATCTGTCGCCGGAACAATGGTGCTATGTGATGGCACACAACCTTCTGCACCTGGCGTTCGGCCACTTTGACAAAGCGAGCATCCCTTCCGACTGCGAATTTGTCCCGGCACTCTGGAACAAAGCCTGTGATATCTACATTACCAGATTCCTTTATGACATCCGCCTCGGCGAGCCGATCTGCGCAGATCCGGCGGAAGCATATCCGATCAAACTGAACAGCGAGCAGAAAATTTATGAATATCTGTTGAAACACCAGGATAATGGTGCGCAGATCTGCGGGACAAACTCTGAAAAATTAAAGGATATGATCGGGGTAGAACGGCCGATCGTTTATAAAAAGGGAGAAAGAAATGCATATGCTGAAAAATTTTCCTATGCAGTCACTCATTCCATCAAATCTGCACTCTGCGATGCGGGAGGATACGATCTTAAAACGAAAAAGAATACCGTCATTTCCAGAGCAGCAGAATGGTTCCTGTCCCATTATCCGCTGCTCGGAGGTCTTGCAGCTACATTTAAAATTGTGGAGGACATTGAAATGTGCCATCGGTATGAAATCCATATTGCAGCGGTTGACGCAGAGCAGGGAATCATTTATGCCAATCCGTCGTGCGGATTTTCGGAGGAAGAGTGGATTTTTGTTCTCGCGCATGAATATCTCCATGCCGGACTGCAGCACCAGAAACGGTGCAATGGGCGTGACTTCTTTTTGTGGAACATCGCCTGCGACTACGTCATCAACGACTGGCTGCACGAAATGGAGATCGGCAGAATGCCGCCGGATGGGCTGTTGTATGATGAAACACTTCACAACAAATCGGCAGAAAGTATCTATGATCTGATCGTGAAAGAGATCCGAAAGTACAAAAAACTAAACACCTTCCGGGGCTTTGGCAGAGGTGATATGTTTAACGGAAACAGACCGCATTTTACTGGAAAAGAAAACGGGGTCAGCCTGGATGAACTGCTGAAAAATGCACTGCGGGAGGGATTGGATTACCATCAGGAGCACAATCGTGGTTTCCTGCCGGCCGGGCTGGTGCAGGAAATCAGGGCGCTTGCGATGCCGGTCATTCCCTGGGATGCCGCGCTGGCGAAGTGGTTTGACGTACAGTTTCCACCGCTGGAAAAACACCGTACCTATGCGCGGCCGAGCAGACGGCAGGGTGCCACGCCGGACATTCCAAGACCAGGATATGCGTATTACGAGCAGGATCTGGAGAGCCGGACCTTCGGTGTGGTCGTGGACACGTCCGGTTCCATGAGTGCAAAACAGATCGGTATGGCACTTGGCTCCATCGCCAGCTATGCCGCGGCGAAAGATGTTCCGTTCGTGAGAATCATTTTCTGTGATGCCAAAGCGACGGATGCGGGATATCTGGCACCGGAAGATATTGCCGGACGGGTAAAAGTCACGGGACGAGGAGGAACCATACTGCAGCCGGGCGTGGATTGTCTGGAACAGGCGAACGATTTTCCAAAGGACGGGCCGATTCTGATTATTACGGACGGGGAGATTGAGAATGACCTGAAGGTAAGACGAGAGCATGCATTTCTGCTTCCGAGAGGAAACCGGCTGCCGTTCCGGGCACGGGGAGAAGTGTTTTATTTTCGGGAATAGTGCGGCGTAGTCTGTGTCTCTGCAAGAAGCGATAGCAGCGGCAGAGAAAGCGGACAGAATTTGCGGATGATGTTTTGCGATACTTTAGAGAACAGAAACAGAGAACACGAGAGGAGACGCTGAGAATGAGCATTGTCATTACAGGCGATACCCATGGCACCTTTGATATTGAAAAAGTTGTACGCTATTTTAACGAGCACGAAGACGAGTACACCCGGGATGACTGTCTGATCATCTGCGGAGATGTCGGCATCTGTGGCTTTTCCGCAGCATACGAAGCGAATACGAGAGCCGTTTTCCGAAGTCTGCCGGTGACGACACTGTTTATCGACGGAAATCATGAGAACTTCGAACAGCTGAATTCCTACGCCGTGGAGCAGTGGAACGGCGGAAAGGTGCATATCATTGAGGACAATATGATCCATCTGATGCGCGGCCAGATCTTTACGATTGACGGGCTGAAATTCTTTACCTTCGGAGGTGCTTACAGCATCGACAAAATGTCCCGCGCGGAGGGAATTTCGTGGTTCCCGGAAGAAATTCCGTCACGGGAAGAGTACGAAGAAGGATGGGCAAATCTGGAAAAAGAAGATTTCCAGGTGGGCTACATACTGACCCACACAGCCCCAAGAGATGTGGCCGCGGCAATGGGGTATGGAGAGCTGTCTGACGATGAGGTGGAACTCCGCCAGTACCTGCAGCGCGTGGCGGATGAGACAGAATTTCAGAAATGGTATTTCGGACACTTTCATGAAGATGCGGAAGTGGAAGAGGTGTTTGTGTGTCTGTATGATGAGGTTGTGGAGTTGAGTTAGGACAGGATCTTGTCCTGAAAAAAATAAGAAGCATGGTAAGATAAAATAGAAGCAGAGAACAGCCAGAAAATGCACATCGAACCATAAAAATCTGCTTTGAAAAAAATAAAAGTTAATTGTGTTCTTCTGACGGGGCGTCCATGTGATCCAGCGCATACTCACACGCCTGAATCACAAAACTGGAAAAGGTAATGTCCTGGTCAGAATCGGAAATTGCCTGTTCGATCTGATCGATCAGGTGAATGGGGAAACGGATGGTTTTGTTTTCCGTTTCCTTGCGGTTGCCTTTTAACTGAAATGCCATATCAAACTCCATTCTGCTGCCGGAGAATATAAGAACGGAGCATGCTTCCGGATCTTATGTGGAAACTACGGGCAGCATAAAACATAACAAAGGTGTTTCAAAAAAAGTTCGACAAAAAATAAATTTTTCGAATCTGCGAAATCGAAAAATGAAGAAAAAGCTGTTTTGGGGACAGCTTATTTCAGTGCACTTTTTTCTGGCTGTATTCTGATTTTAAAGAGTACTGGAAGCCCAGTCTGTTTTATTGTATTGCATAACTTGCTTGAAATATGCATTGCAAAAAGCAAGACAAAATATATTGCAAATAAAGGGAGGATGTATTACACTAAAAGAAATACAACAGAAGAAGGAGGAAAATGAACTATTCATTGCTCTGCTCAGCTAATGATTGGATGCAGAGCAAGAAAAGCCGCCTTTCCATTGACGGAAGGCGCCAGGGATCCTGAAGACAGCATAAGCGGCAGATATTCAGAGAAAAAGGATCGAAATTTTACATTTACGAGGGAGAAGACGTATGAAAGTGTGGAAGAAATTACAAGTTGTCTTTCTGGCACTGCTTTTATGCACCGGAATGATGACACAGCCTGCTCTTGCAGCATCGCTGCTTCAGGATGGAATCGAAGCAGCCTTGACAACAGACAAAGAAACTTACCAGCAGGGTGAAGAAATCAAAGTTACTTTAACTGTAACCAATACAAATGATACAGCAGTAACGAATCTGTCACTGGAAAATATTTTGCCGGAAAATTTTGTGCTGGCCGAAAATGCGGAGACAACAAAAAAGATGGAATCTCTGCAGGCTGGAGAAACCGTTACGTTGACAACGGTTTGTACGGTAAAAGCATCAGATGACAAGAAGGATGATGAAAATAAGGAAAATCCTTCTGGAGATGACAAAAAGAATCCGACAGATAATGAAAAGCCAGGAAATGGAAACGTAGCAAATGACACGAAGAATCCTGGTACGACAACGGGCAGCAAGGATTCCGGAACGACATTAACAAAAGATCAGGGAACTGGAAACGCAAAGCAAAATGGCCAGTCCTTAAAGGCTGAGAAACTGAAATCTGCACCGAAAATGGGTGACAACACCAAAATTATTGTTTGGGTTGTACTGCTGGTGCTGGCAGGAGCAGCCATTGTTGTTGCACTGAAGAAAAAAAACAGAAGAAATAAAATGTTGGCGTGGTTTCTGTGCCTGATTATGACGGGAAGCACCGTTGCAGGCGTATTTCCGGAACGGGCAAGAGCAGAAGCACAAAGTGTAAACATAGGAAAGGTCATGGAGCTTTCCAAGAATATTCTTGTGGATCAGACTACCGTGGAGCTGAAAGCAAAAGTTGAATATACCTACGTGAAGTCAGATGATCCATCGGACGACACCAAAACATATACACGCGGTGAGTGGGTGCAGATGCTCGCTGAAAAGGTTGAAATGCACCTGGATACAGATCCGGATTCCTTAAACCATTATTATGCGGATACGGCAGGAAATGCGTATGAAGCAGCAATCGAAATCGCAGAGAAATATGGAATCCTGCCGCCACCGGATATCGAAGATCTGGAGCAGGATATCCCGTTTTTCTATCCAGATGAACCGGCAACACGCGAATTTGCGGCTTATACGGCAGTACATGCAATGGGATTCAATGGAATACATTCGTATGATACGAACAGTTGGACAGATTGGGATAGTATTACATATCAAAATGAAGCAGCAATTGCAGTAGGGAAAGGATTTCTGGAATTAAATACAGAAAACCAGTTCCAGCCGCATGCGTTGCTTTCCAAGAAAGATGTTAAATCGATTTTCTACGAAATTGATGAAATCAGACAGGAAGACACAACAATTGGTGAAGAGCCGCATGATAATACACAGTACGTAGATGGTGTATTGAAAAAAGAACTGGAAAATATCACAGATTATACAGTTGTAGAGAATGCGGATGGAACCTATACAGTTACACTTCCGAAAACAACCGAGACAGAAAAAGTCGGAGAAGGAAGTGTTATGATCCTTCCTGCGAATGAAGTTTATATTTCAGGTATCGCGCTCAAAGCAACTACGGTAACAGAGGATGGCGAGAAACTGATTCTGACATGCATAAAGCCAGAATTATGGGAAGTGGTCAGCAAAATTGATTTTGTCGGAGGCGGTACAGCACTTATCGGAGGAGCTGCTGACACGGATGAATACGGAATTGCAACACAGGCTAATATAGGAGCAGGTGGTGTTATTGATGTTGGCTACGAAAAGAATTTTGAATTTAATATTGGTTCGAATGATGAAGGAAAAGGAAAAATTGATTTTGAAATTCCTGAAATTCTGTGCGTTGTAAATGTTGACGTTGGAGTAAATGGTGTTTCGGTAAATGAACTTAAACTTGCTGTCACGGAAAATGCAAATGAAGATATTACGGCGGAAAAAGAATTTGCTGACAGTGGTCAGGTAGAATTAATGCGTTTTCCAATTACAATAGGGGCTACCGGTTTTACCTTTGATGTTGTACTTTTCTGTTCATACAAAGCAGATGGATCCTTACATATTTCATATAGCGTTGAATCAACACAGGGATTTGAATATAAAGATGGAACATGGAGAGGCATTTTCGATTTTCATCATGGTGTTGATACCCTTGAGGTAAAGGGAAATATGGAAGGCGGTATTGGCATAAAAGGTCTGTTGACTTTGTACAGTGTTTTTGATTTAGCAGGCTATTATGCAGATTTAGGCTTAGGCGTTGAGGCAGAATTTGCATACCATGATTTAGAAAATGGAAGTCTCGCATGCGAGGATATCAAGGTATATCCATACTCAACAAATGGACTCGATACAGATTCCCTGCTTGGAGATGTATTGAAGAAATATTTCGATTTTGATCTGGAATTCAAACCGCTTCAAAATGATGAAAACAACAACTTGAGAATAAAAATGCATAAGGAAAATGGAGTCCGCGTTGAAAAATGTACGTACGCCAGCGGCGGTATCACAGGATATGTTTACTCGAGCAAAACACGTTTGCCGATAGAAAACGCGAGAGTCAGAATTTCCAGAAAAGTCAGAGCAGGCAGCGGCAATGGTGGAAACAGCGTAGCCGGAGGCGGCAGTGGAGGCGGAAGCCATGGAGCCTGGAACCTTGAAACAGAAGAAAATGAAATTGCTGTTTTTTCAGGAGGAGCTGGAGCCTGGAGAGAGGAAGGAACAGAAACAGAAAGAATTCTCTATACCGATGTGTTTGGCAAGTACAGCACCAAAAATCTGCAGGATGGAACTTATGAAATTACAGTATCCGCAACGTCTTATCAGACGTACAAGGTTGCGGAAGTTCTGGTTCAGAAAAGTGAAATCAGATATGTAGAAGATATCTATATGGTGGAGCGCCATGATGATTTTAATACAGGTTCTGTAGAGGGAACGATAACCGATGCAGTCACGGGAGATGGTATTACAGAAACAGCCTACATTGTACGCAAAGGCTGGAACAATCAAACGGGTGATGCTGTGACAGAAGGAGTATTTGAAAATGCAGACTATACTCTTTCAATGGAAAATGGAAATTATACGCTTGAAATCAGCAAAGAAGGCTATGTGACGAATTACAAAAATATCACAGTAGCGGGAGACCAGATTGAAACAGCAAATATTGTTCTTGTACCGGGAGATGGGGACGGTGAAACCGCAGGAGAACTCCGCATCGTATTAACCTGGGGCGAAGAGCCGTGGGATCTGGATTCTCATCTTGCATGCTACTCGTCGGACAAACCGTATCATATCTGGTTCGGACAGACAGATTTCGAAGGAAATTCTGTTGGAAACTTAGACGTAGATGATACAAGTAGTTATGGTCCGGAAACCATTACAGTACGTAACGTAAAAGCAGACGAAAAGTTCAGCTATTTCGTACACGATTATACCAACAGTTACAGTGAAGTGGCCAATGAAATGTCTCTTTCCGGAGCAAAAGTTCAGGTTTACCTCGAAGGCAAAAACATTGCAACATACACGATTCCGACAAATCAGCCAGGAACCTTATGGCATGTTTTCGATTTCGATGGAGCGACCAAAACCATTAAATCTGTAAACACGCTTGAATATCAGAATGACCCATACACCATCGGTGGAATTGATCAGGAAATGGATGATGTGGATGACACAGAAGAGATTGAAATGTACGCTGGAAAGGTACGAAACAAAAAACAGCCAGAGCAGAAAGTGGTTGTTGAGGAAACTCCATTACCGGAAACAACTGCAGAGAGCGTGATTTCGGAGTCGGAAGTAGCAGAACCTGGTGAAGCAGTATCCAAATCAGAATCAGAGCCAGATGATGAAAACGTGGCAGAAGATGAAACGGTAACTCCGTAATACAAAGAAGTTTAAAATGTGGTGAATCAGTAAATCTGATGCACCACATTTTAAACGAATCAAGTAAGTGGCGAAGCGGATTGCGAATATCCGCTTTGACAGGCAGAATAAGGAGCAGGTACAGATGAAAAAATGGATCCGCGCAGTATTGGCAGGCACAATCATTCTGGCATTGATTCTGTTTGGAATTTTTGCAGCTCAAAATACACAGAAGAGTACAAAGCCGGAACAGAATCCGGAAGAACAGAATACAAGTGTATCGGAAAACAGCACATCGGATGAGAACACAGCAGAAAACAGTACGGATGATCCTGACATCATTGTAAAAGACAATGTAAAGGTGATTACCAATGAGATGAAATCAGAAGATCAGCCAACGGAAGTTTCTGACAACAGTCTTACCTTTGAAAAAGATCCTGGTTACCAGACCGGAGATGTTCTTGTTGCGGGAGAAATCAGTGCAGCGCCTTCTGGATTTATTCGAAAAGTAGTGCAGAAAGAAAAAACGAATCAGGGTTACCGGGTAGAAACAGAGCCGGCGACCCTGCTGGATGTATTCGAAAAGGCACATATTATCAAACAGTTCCGGCTGACGGAGGATGGTGCAAGTGAAACAGAAAATAACAGCGCTTATACCATTAAAAGACTGTCCGAAGATGAATCGGAAGAAGAGACAGAGGAAGAAAACAGTGATTACGATTACAGTGTCTCAATCAATGTTGAAGAAGAACCCGTTCAGTTTTCCGGAGAGGCAGGATGGGGATGCTGGCTGGAACTTCAGATTGATATCGAAGACGGTGAAGTCCAGTGTGGAATTGCAGTAAGGAGCAAAGCCGGTATTGCCCTGGAATGCGGCGCAAACAGCGAGAAAGAATTTGAAAAGGAAAAAACCGTTTACGAACGAAAACTGCCGAATATCGAGTTCAACGCCGGTATTGTACCGATTGTTATTACAAATCATCTGGAAGCCGTTGTCGGGGCAGTGGGAAGTCTGGAGGGCGGTATTCACAGCTCTTATGGTGCAACAGCCGACAGCACCCTGGGATTCCAGTATGACAGCAGAACAGGCAAAGTAGAAGAAGTCAAAGAAGGAAATCTGAATTCAGACGGACTTGAGTGGAGTACGGTTGAGGTGAACGGAAGGCTGGAAGCATACATTGACATCCGGCTGAGCGCAAAATTATATGACAGCGCTGGCCTGAATCTTTCCGGCGGAGCAGTTGGAAAAGCAGGAGGCCAGGCAAAGGTATCCATGAAGGACGACCTGGGTGGATATGCGGGCTCACTGGAGCTTTCCATCAGCCCGAGAATCAAAGGAAAAGCAGTGGTTGATATCCCGGTCATTGATAAAAAAATGCAGGAAACAGATCTTTTTGACCGGACCTTTGATCCAATCTGGTCAAAACACTGGGAGTCAAGTGCAGACTGGCAGAAGGATATGGAATGGACGGAAACTGGAGAGCAGGGAGATATCTATGTTACACGGTATGGAGAAGTAAATCAGTGTGACAGCACGGCATTCCAGTTTGAAATCCCAAAAGGCTGGGAAATTCAGACGGAGGAAGTTGGCGGTTCCATGGATGCGGTCAGAGAAAACGTTGTTCTGACAAACGAGAGAGGTGTTACCGTTTCGTTTTGGTACTGCCAAGGCGCGCTTGGCGGCTATTCGCGTGATATGCTGAAGGCACAGGTTTCACAGGCAGACACTTCTAATTTCGTGCCTGGATATCCATGGGGAACCGATCGTGACTGTTCAGATCTTGGCGAATTTATGGTAGCACGAGTACATATCACAGGCGAGATGATGGCTGGCATTGATGATGATTATGTTCCTGTAGACAGCACGTTGTTCGCAGTGATACCGACATCCCGTCTTGGCGAGATTGAATTTGCAGGTCAGGCTGAGGACGTAGACGAATTTTCTTTTGACTATCCGACACCAGTTGCATTTATCGCAGAAGCACCAGACGGTACATTTACAGAAAAAGAAGAAGAACAGGTGATTCGCATTTTGAAGAGCTTTAAAGTGGCTGAATTAGATTAAGAGGTACCCCGGAGGGCAGGAAGAGATGAACTGTGTTCCGGGGTATTTCAACATCACGTAAGATAAGATGGAAGGAAAGTGTTATTTTAAAATCTTGTGAAATCAAAGAGTGAGGATTTTTTGGAAATTACATAAAAAGAAATAGTAAAGAAAAACGAGCTGCGATATAATGAATGTGATGAAAAAATGAGTAACGAAAAATCAATAAAAATATGGAAAAGAACATAGAAAACATGGATTTTTCGGGAAACAGAAAGAAAAAGGAGGAGTGTTTCGAGATGGAAACAAAGAACAAAAACAAAAAGACAGTCATCATGCTTGCTGTAATTGGTATTGCGATTGTCTGCATTTGTGTCATCGGAGTTTTTGCAAAGAAAGCGTATGACCGTCATCAGGAGGAGCTTCGCTTACAGGCAATTGAGACAAAAAACAGTGAGATTGATGGGGAATATCAGAGATTTGAAAAAGAAGAAGACAGAAATAAAAAACTGGAAGCATTGAAACAAGAGATGGAGAGTGCGGAAAAGTATAAAAAGACAGAAGGCGATTATGAGGAATGTTCTGCACACTATGAAAAAATTATTGCGCAGATGAAGAATTCCTTTGTCTCCGAATATGACGACACGATCAAAATAATTGCGGATAAAATTGGTGATGATGTTGAAAAAGTGGACGATAAGGAAGCACTCAAAAACGCTACCAGCGAATTTACGACATTCAAAGATATCTTGAAAAATGACTTCGAAAATTATAATACCGTTGAGCAGGACAGCTTTGACAAATATAACAGTACGATTGATGATTATGTAACAAAATACAATGATAGAGTAACTGCTATTGAAAAAGCCGAGGAAGAAGCTCGTAAGAAAGCTGAAGAAGAAGCAGCAAGGAAAAAGGCTGAGGAAGAGGCTGCTGCTAAAGCTGCACAGGAAGAAGCAGAAAGAAAAGCTGCTGAACAGAGTTCTGGATCATCTTCAGGTGGTTCTAGCTATAGTTATGATGATAGTAATGATTATAGTTATAGTAGTGGAAGTTCAAGCTCTGATTATTCAGGTGGTTCTAGCTATAGTGATTCTGGATCTTCTAGTTCTGGAAATGATTACAGTGGTGGGTCAAGCTCATCTGGCGGAAGCTCAAGTGATATTCATAATGAATGGTATGGTGGATGGACTGATGAAAAAGGCAATGAATATAATGATTATTACGATCCAAATACAGGAAATTCATATGATTCCAATGGAAATTATCAAGGAAATATGAACGATTGGCTTTGGGATTAATATTTTAAATTAAATATTAATTAAACTATTTAAATAGGAAAAGTTTAATGCTTTTATTTTGCTTTCCTATTCAGCTCTTTTTAGTGACAGGAGCCAATATAAGATCATAAAAAATTGGATAGATTAGAAACCGATAAGAACCATTGCCAAAGCAAATAAAACCAGCTAAAATAGAGATCAGAACATAAGCACAGCTGCTGGTGTCAAAAGCCGCAAAAGTTGGAAAGGAAGGTTTCAAGATGAGAAATCCAAAACTCCCGACCGGGATTGACAACTTTAAAAAGATTCGCAATGGAAATTACTATTATGTAGATAAAACTTCCCTCATAGAACAGATTTTAAATAACGGAAGTGAGGTCACGCTTTTTACGCGCCCACGCCGTTTTGGAAAATCCCTGAATATGAGTATGATTCAGCATTTCTTTGAAATTGGAACGGATCCAGCACTTTTTGACGGCTTGAAGATTTCTAAGAATACAGAGATTTGTGAACAATATATGGGAAAATATCCCGTTATTTCCATCAGCTTAAAAGGAATTGATGCCGATTCCTATGAAAAAGCCCGTGCGCAGCTCATAAAAACAATCAATCGTGAGGCAAGAAGATTTCAATTTCTTCTGGAAAGCGACAAATTGAGCCGGGTTGATAAAGCACTTTTTTTAGAACTTCTGACAAGAAATATGGAAGAAGACACCATTACCAGCAGTCTTCAGGAACTGACAGAACTGTTGGAAGTTCACTATGAACAGCAAGTGGTTGTACTGATTGACGAATACGATGTTCCGATGGCAAAAGCCCATGAAAATGGATATTATGATGAAATGGTATTGCTGCTTCGAAATATGTTCGGAAATGTTTTAAAGACAAACAGTAGTCTTGCATTTGCCGTTTTGACGGGCTGCCTGCGCATTGCAAAAGAAAGCATCTTTACCGGACTGAACAATTTCAAAGTATATTCGATTACAAATACAGAATTTGATGAAACCTTCGGTTTTACAGATGAAGAAGTAAAGACCATGCTGCATGACTATGAAATGGATAACCGATACGACGAGGTAAAAGAATGGTATGACGGATACCGATTCGGAAAAGCAGATGTGTACTGTCCATGGGATGTTGTGAATTACTGCAATGATCATATCCATAGCCCAGAGGCCGAGCCGGAAAATTACTGGATGAATACAAGTGGGAACAGTGTGATTCATCATTTTATCGACAGCATCAATGAACCGGATATGCTCACAAAAACAGAACTGGAATGGCTGGTAAATGGAAAAACAGTGATCAAACAAATCGATGAAACGGTTACCTACAATGACCTGTATTCGACCATGGATCATCTGTGGAGTACACTTTTCATGACTGGATACTTGACACAGCGCGGAAGAGAAAGCGATGGCCGCTATTGCCTTGCAATTCCAAACCGGGAAATTCGAAATATCATAACAGAACGGATTCTTACACTGTTTCAGCAGGAAGTGAAAAAAGACGGGAAAATGGCAGAACAGTTCTGCCAGGCACTCTTTGACGGAGAAGCAGCAGAGGTGGAAAGCCTTTTGAATTTGTATTTGCAGATGACGGTCAGCGTACGCGATACCTTTGTGCGGAAATCACTGAAAGAAAATTTCTATCATGGAATTCTGCTTGGAATCTTAAGCTATAAAAATGACTGGCGTGTATCTTCCAATCGAGAATCGGGAGAAGGATTCAGCGATATTGTGATTGAAACGGGAGATGCAGAAACAGGAATTGTGATAGAAGTGAAGTATACAGATGAGAAAAAAGATCTGGAAAGAGATTGCCGGAAGGCATTGGAGCAGATTCGGGATAAAGATTATACGCAGACACTGTGGCAGGAGGGCTATAAAAAAATGGTGCAGTATGGGATTGCATTTCATTTAAAACAGTGTTGTGTGATGGAAGAAGAGATGCAGCGTAAGCGGAATCGGGATGGGGCTCTGAATCGTTACAATTTGTTATAAAATTCAGGGCAGAGATATTGCCCTGAATTTTATATACGGACAAGTTTCTGTCAACATTTTCCGTTCGATATGAGATAAAATGGCAATATTCAAAAGAAAAAGCCTATCATGAGGAGAAAAAAGATGGAAGAAAAGACAGCAAACATGGCAGAGAATATTCGCGTTACATTCACCGGATTCCACTACATAAAGGATGGCGATTATCCAAATGACTTCGAGGTATGCTTGCTGATCCTGAGAGACAACAGCTTACCAGCAGGCTGCTGGGATACAGGATTATATGCCACGGAAGGCGGCAAGCAGCCAGGTGCATTCCGACAGCAAGGGGCTGCTTTATCGATGCGGACTATGTAAAAGCCTGGACGAAGCTGGAGGATAAGGTGTATAATTTTCAGCAGAACAGCATTGTGTGATTGGAATACGGGAGGAGAATTGCAATGGACAGAAGAAGTAATAATATCGCGATCTTTCAGGACTCCATGGATTTGATAAAAGCAAACCAGAAGCTCCAGCAGGCAGTTCAGTTTTCGATTCAGAACCAAAAGCTGTATGTTCCATCGCAGGCAATTGCACTTCCAGAACCTGGAAAATCATCTTGCAAAACGATTGTTTCATCTAAAAGAAGCTTCGAAGCCGCCTCTGCATACGCAAAATCTGGAAAGCGAGTCTGCGTCCTGAATTTTGCATCTGCAACTAATCCCGGCGGCGGTGTAACACGGGGAAGTACAGCACAGGAAGAATGTCTTTGCCGATGCAGCACACTTTATCCATGCCTGGGCACAGAAACGATGTGGCATCAGTTCTATCAACCGCATCGGAAAGCAGGTGATCCACTTTATAATGATGATCTGCTGTATACACCGGGAGTCGTCGTATTTAAGACCGACACCTCTGCGCCGGAACGAATGGAAGAAAAAGACTGGTATCAGGTAGACATCATTACCTGCGCAGCCCCGAATCTCCGAAAGAAACCAAGCAATGCCATGAACCCGTCCGCAGGAAATGCGCCGGTTAAGATTAGTGAGAAAGCACTGTACGAACTTCAGATGCAAAGGCTGGAACGTGTTTTTCAGGCGGCAGCATCGAACGGAGCGGAAGTTCTGATTTTAGGCGCGTTTGGCTGTGGCGTTTTCTGCAACCCGCCAAGAATTGTAGCACGGGCATTTCGGAGCGTACAGGAAAAATATGCATCCTATTTTGAAACGATAGAATATGCGGTGTTCTGCGGCAAAAATGATACGTTAAATTATGATACATTCAATCAGGCGTTTGGAGGTAGAAAATAAAATTTATAGCAACCCCGAAAAGAATGCAAAAAATTCAGTACCACAGAGTGTGAATTACTGTGTCACAGATTTTCGTCGTACCCTGGTACGCTTTAAAATTTGTTCCTTGCGATTCGCATTTTGCAGCATTGTCTTTTTTTCATTATTTTCGGGCTTTTCTATAAACTGGGCTCTGAAAGAACGTAAAAGCGAACCAAAAATATGACTTCATGAAAGGCAGACAAGATTAATTTTTTTAGAATAAAAAGCGTTATACAAATGTCGCCTATAATAAGTAGAATAGGCTATGACAAACAGGAGAGGGGAAGAGGATAAATGAAGGTTCTGAACTTTGAAGACAGCGTTTACAAAGCAAATGCAATCCGCAAGGTATTGAACCAATGTGGCGTGGCTAAAATTGAACTGGTGTCAAATGTCGAGGATGGTCTGCAGATGCTGAAGAATGCAGAAGACACTGGGGATCCGTTCGATTTGATTATCACAGATATGCATTATCCCATGAAGCAGGGAGCTGTTAGTGATACGGAGGCTGGAGAAAAGCTGGTTCAGCTCCTGCAGGAGCAGGGCAAACAGACAAAGGTTATCGTATGCTCATCCAGAAATATGAAGCTTCCCGGAGTGTATGGTTGTATCTGGTATTCGGAAATCAGTGATTGGGAAGAAGAGCTGTGCGATCTGGTAAGAGAAATGGAGAAGAATCGATGATTTACGCGATGAGCGATATTCATGGACAGTATGAGCAGTTTCTGACGCTGTTGGAGCAGATTGGTATTCGGAAAGAAGATACGCTTTATATCTTAGGCGATGTAGTCGATCGTGGACCAGAGTCAATGAAAATCCTGAAATACATGATGGCACATTCCAATATCATTCCGATCATAGGAAATCATGAAGTTATGGCGCTGCCAAATCTCAAACTTCTGGTGCCGGAAGTTTCGAGAAATTTTCTGGATAAACTGCCGCCGAAGGTGTATCGGGATTTTGCCAACTGGACGCAGAACGGCAGTACCAGTACAATCCAGGATTTTCGCAAACTGCCGCAGGAAGAACGGCACCAGGTAGTAGAATATATGAAATCGTTCCGCCCATACGGAAAAGAAATTGTTAATGGGCAGGAATATTGGCTGGTGCATGCCGGACTGGATCATTTTTCGGAAACAAAACGTCTGGAAGAATATTCGGTAGAGGATCTGGTATGGACGCGGATTGATTACGAGATTCCGTATTTCGATGATATCATTGTAGTCAGCGGACATACACCGACACAGAATATCCTTGGGAACAGCCACCCAGGGTATATTTTTAAAGCAAACCATCACATTGCGATCGACTGTGGAGCAGGGAAAATCAATGGAAGACTGGCGGCAATCTGTCTGGATACCGGGGAAGAATATTATGCGAGGTAAATGCTGCAAAGAGCAAAAGAATGCGAACTGGAACAGCTGATCCATGATGTTTTTTGTTATGATGTGACGGGAAAAATTCTTGGGGTAGAAGATGGAAAGCAAGAATATAAATCATACTTTTCAAGTGCATGGTTGCGGATAGAGTGAATTATCAGATAAAAGATGAATAAACGAGAAAAAAACAAATTTATATTAAAATAATGAAAAAAAATGGCAAAAGAAAGCGGGCTGCGTTATAATAAAAAATAATTAAAGTGTGTAATGAAAAATTAATGAAATGAGTCTGGGAGAAAACAGAAAAGTAATGGAAAATGACATTTATATCGCCAAAAAGAGAATCAGTACAGAAAATTTTTTGTTGAAACTGAATCGACAGGCACATCAGCTTGAAGTTTATAAAAAAGCAGATGGGCAGGCTCTGCGGAAGAACTACAGCATCCGAAAGGATTTTGTCCCGTGTGAATATACGATTTATGAAAAAATCAAGGAAATGCCATGCCTGTTCGGCCGCGAAGATTCCCTAACTCCTTATGGTGTGTTTGATATTGTAAAAAAATCAAAGGTAAAAGAAGAATATATCAGCGGCTATCATAAAAAGTATGAACGGATAAAATTTTTTGGCTATCTGGTGATTTTCGAAGACTACTTTATTCACAGTGATCTTTACATGGACAGTGTGACATCCGAAACATTTGAGCAGGCAGAGCCAATCAGCAACGGAGATACTGGCACGGCAGGCTGCATTCGGATCAGCCAGAAAAATGTAGAGTGGCTGCTGGAAAACATAGAAGTAGGAACTACGGTAATTCTTTGATGAAGTGGGGGAGCGATGGAAAAATACTGGGAAGACGTTAAAAATACGGAAGAAATAGATCGAGGTCTGTATATCATACTTCCTCTTCGATATCAAGGGGATTTTCAGCAGACACCGTTTAGTGCGAAAAAAATGAATACAAACCAGAAATCCGATGAAGAAAAGGATCGCTCCGGATTTGATTCCGATGATTTTCTGGAAATTCTATCCATAAAATGCCGTTCTGGCGAATTTGTCAAAAGGTGTATGCTGGAGGAGAAGGTTGCAATAGTGCAGAAAAAAATGGAAAGAAGCAGTAAAGATCTCCTTTTCGTATGATCTGACGCAATTGCAGATATTTTCTTTCAACAATGGAATTGCCTTTTTAACTGTGTATCTGGCATATAAAAATAAAGACGTCCGGGAAATTTATCAGTTGATCAATCCGGGATACATAGATGATAAAAAACAGGAAATTCAGGACAGCCTGTTAGCGATCTTAGAACAGGAAGTATTTGAATCATGGCATAAGGAATATGACGTTCAGTTAAAATGGTTCGGCCAAAGCGAAAAAACAAAAATCCACATGATGAAAGAAGCTTACCGACGGAATGTGGCGGCACTTCCGAAACGTTTTGAAGAACGGAAGATTGCGGAGAAAATTGCCTATAATGAATATCGGCTGATTGATGTAACGAAGGAGTTTTCCGATTTATCGGAGAAAGACGTTGAGTATGCATCTGGGGCAAGGGATGTAAATGACAGCCATTATGGATGGGCATGTGCAATTACATCACAGGAGATTGCCTATGCGTATGGTCCAAAACCGGGGAAAACAGTTCCAATTACAGCAGAAGCATTGCCAGAACGAGCAGAAGACGATCTGGCACTAACGATGATTGTAATGTATCAAAAATATACTTGTATGCTGTTGAATGAAAAAATCCATGAGAGATTTCAGGGGATTTCAGCTCAGAGTATTCGAGAACTGAAAAAAGAAGCATTGGAATTCATCGCATACGGAACACTGACACCATCCCAGATGTCAAAATGGAATAATGTCTGTGAGACATATCGAGCGCTGCAGAAAGAAAATGGCGTGAATGAAGCACTGGATGAGATCAAAGAAAAAATTGAACTGTTAAACGAAGAACAGGATCACATCGACAGCAAGCGGGAATCACGAGTGAGTATGATTATTGCGGTATTTGGATTTGTTTCTATTGTCGCGGCGGCGTTGCAGATATTAGATTACCTGAGTTCAGGGAGAGGGGTGATGATTGGGGAATTTGGTGGGATAGTAATGATGATTTTGACAGTAAGTTTGTGCTTTATAAGAAAGAAAGGTAGAAAAAAGAATGTACGTAATAAATGATGATGGATCTAATTATAAAATAGGCATTGGAGATGGATATGTAGCAGGAAAGTTATATTTGTTTAATCAGAAGTATGAAATATTAATTTATCCACCTACGGAAAAAGACAAAAAAATTTTTGAGTCATTTATATATGACAAAACAACCCAAAATGTTCATTTATTGCCATTAGATCCAATGCTTTTGAAAAGTTGTTCGGAATCAATAGCAGATAAAAGAGAAAAAATTTTCAATGTACTATCAACAACGAGAGCAGAGTACATAAGGAAAAATAAAAAGGGAGGGATTGATGGAGGAGGAGCTGCTACAATGTATTCAAAAACTAATATAAATATGAGTCTAAAATTATTTCAATTTATACCATTACAATATGAAAATATTAAATATGATTTGATGTTTGTCAGATTTTTTAAATGTAATATGAAAGTAAGTTGTGTATTGAATTCTTTTCAAATAAAAATTTATGAAAAAGCAGAACCACGCTCATTAAAGTATTATCCAGCGAGTGGAGAAGACTCAATGTTATATGACGAAAATAGTGTTTATTATAATTTTCCGGTGAATTTTAATGAATCTGCAGAAGTAATTGTGGAAAAATTATGTTATTTCATTAAAGAATGTGCGAATAAAATAAATGAATGTAAATGAGTTAGTTAAACAAGTCTCTTCAATCCTCAACCCACAAACTGACAACTTCTACCGCGACATCCGCACCTACGGTCATTTCTTCCACAACACAAACGAGATAATGTGGTGGGGCGATGTAGGAATGAAATTCCTGACACGCGCCCCGTTTGATGTCCGTTGGTTGCGTAAGGAAAGATTAGATGATCCATATGGTGGATTTCTGTATGAAGCCACGGTAGAAGATAAAGTCCTTATCATGTTCAAACATAAATATAACCAGGAAAAATATGATCAATCCGGAGCGGATTTTTCATCCTGTTCCTACGAGTTTTTCTATTCCAATCATCCGTTTTTGCGGACAGGTTTATGGAGCGGAACCATGCGTCTGCGCTATGCGTATGTTGTCGATTTGAAAAACAAAAGTTTCAAACTGGCATCCCAATGGAAACCCAAGGTACCGTCTTACGACACGAAAGAGAAGTACGAACGCACAGAGCTGAATGAAATTTATAACACGCTACAAAAAGAACTGGATGGAATTGCGGATCAGGTACAGGCAGAATATCTTGAGATGCAGCGAAAAGCAGCCAGGGCAGCGTATGTGAGGGCATGTTTTGATCCGGTTAACGGACGTGAGGATAAAGAAGCATTAGGAGAATATGACCGCGCCGAACAGGAATTTGTGAAATCTTTGTATACTTTGGCAGAAGCTGTCATGAAAAGAAAGGAATGCACCGTGATTTACGATTTTCTGTCGGAATCAGGCACGCTGACCAATAGCAGAATTTCTATGCTCGCATTTCTTGCTGCGATTGAAAAAACAAGAATCTGGTAATGGACAGAAACTCCCGAAAGAAGGACAATAGAAAAAAGAAAAGCAATTTGATGATGTTATGCATGCTGCCCGGAGAATGGGCAGCATGATTTTTTAAAATTCATAAGGCGTTACACAAACAACGCTTGCGAATGCTAGAATGGCCTCAACAAAGAAAAAAAGACCGAAAATGAAATAGGATCAAGGAAAAATCCAGCAACTGGATACTCAGATTAAGTGGAGGAATACAAACAATGGGCTTAAAGAACGATATAAAATTTAAAATTTTACAGGAGCTAATGCAAGAGACAAATATAGAAAGACCAATATCCATTTGGAAACTGCGCGATGCTGTTTATGGGGAAATTTCCGTAGAGGGAGACAAAGAGAAGAAAAAGAACAAACGCGATAACCAGATCAGAACTGTAAAAAAGGATGTCTTTGAACTGGAAGCGGAAGGCATTGTTACGATCACCGAGATGGATGAGGATGGAAAGATAGATAATAAAAAGAATATTATCTATTACAATCATCCATTGAGTCAGAAAAAACTGCCATTTCTGATTGAACATACTTTTACCATGACAGCAACGATGGAGGAAAAACAGGAAATTATTCGAGATCTGATCACCTGTGCCGGAGTAGGAAATATTAAGAAATATCATTGCTATCTGGAAAGGTTTTCCCCGGAATATTTATTAGATGATGTGGGAAAAGCGAAGGTTTCAAAAGAACGGAAATATCCGAAAATACCGCAGATGGAAGGCGAAGAGGTCGTCCGCCGGGCAGAACCGTGCCACTATACAAATCTGCATGAGAATATGAGCAGAATCTTTGAAGCACTGAGCAATCAGACAGGACAGTTTTTTCGGAAAATCTCATTTAAACTCATACAGTATACGAAATCAGGGGAGCGTGCTTATGTCGATGGTGGAAAGGTCTATGTCATTTCACCTTATTTCATCAGCAGTTCAAATGGGAAACTGTGGCTGGTTGGAAACCATGAGCCGTATCAGGGTTTGTCCAATTATCCGATTGAACGCATGGACGAAATTCAGGTGCTTGAGCCGGGAGAGGGAAGATACCGTCCGATGTCTGAATTGGAAGACGAGAACAAGAAGCTGGATAAGTATCGTTATGTAGCAGAACACCAGGGTGGCAGCTATGGCAGTGTGGAACCCGTCATTTTACGGGTGCGGAAAACGCCAAATGCTTATACGATCATGTATCATACGTTTGATGATGAGTTTTATTTCCTAAAGGGTGGAACAGAGGAATATGATCGGGTGCTGGTATATCGAACCGCGTATTTTATGGCAAACTGGGCGATGATGAATTCAAGGGATGTCATCGTGGAGACGCCGTCTGTACAGGAACTGATCCGAAATAAAATGAAAGAACTGGAAGGGCTTTATCAGACCAATGAATAAACCAGAAGTTCAATGAAAAATTCTGGAAAGTGTGTAAAAATAGGGAAATATAAAAATTTTTGCAGGGTGCGTAAGGAGGCGTTTGTTACGATGACAGAACAAGGTAAGGTTCATTATCTACTGGTGCGTGGCTATGAGGAATTTCATGATGAGGATGAGTGGCTTGGAATTTATTCCACTTGGGAAAATGCAATTGCTGCATATGAGAGAGAACATGCTGCGCTGGAAAGAGAAAAGGCGAGAGATCTGGAAACCTTTGGCGAACGGGCTATGCAGCTTGCCATGCGTGAAGAAATCCAGATTCACAGCTTTGAGGAAACGACGGGGAGATGGCGATACCATCTCCAGTCAAAAGAAAATCTGCAGAAATGAAAAATGGAATTGTAGTATGAATTATTTTTTTGTTCCGCAAGAAGAGTTATACAAACAACGCCTATTGCGGATAGAATAGGCACATAACAAAAAGCTGTTTCAGATCCAAGGTCAGGGAGGAAAGATACATGTGTAAAAGACATAAACGTTTTGTGATATTTCTGGATGTTGACGGAGTGCTGAATACCACAACCACAGTCCAGAAAACCCCGGATGGATATACGGGGATTGATGATGCACGAGTGGAAGTTCTGGCAAAGACAATTGAAAAAATTGGTGGAGCAGATCTTGTTTTGTCTTCCGACTGGAAAGAAATGAAACCGACAGATGATGATTATGTGTATCTCATTTCTAAACTTGCTTTGTGCGGGCTGTCGATCGATGGGCAGACACAGGATCAGATGTACAAAAGGGGAGAAGGGATTTTGAAATACCTGAAAGCACATCCGGAGATTGAAGAGTATGTAGTTCTGGATGACTGCAGATTTGACTTTCAAAAGGACCGAAAACTCTGGGAACATCTGCTGCTCACCAATGGAATCGAAAACGCACAATTTGCATCGGAAACCCCGGCGGTGGAGGCAATCGTGTTTAGGGATTATCTGAAGCTGTTTTGAAACAGGAGCACTCAAATGAGAAAGAGAATCAGCAGAATGATAGGAATATATTGTAAAATGACAAAAAAGTTTTTCTGCGCCAGATACTGAAGGAGGAGCAAAATGAAAAATCAAATTACAAAAGAAACCGTCTATCGTATCCCAGCTGATGTGAAGAGAGAAAGTGCTGTGACCCTGCAGGAAAAGCATCTGCTTCAGAAATTCACCAATATTCTCCGCGAGGATGGGAAAAATTACTGGTTCAATGCGGAGAGATTTCTGCGGACAGCGGAAGAATACAACTTTACAGTTTCAAGCATGATGAGAGACATCGAATTATCAGAGTATGTGGAGGAAGAAGAGATTCCAAGTCTTAAGACGCTTCGCAGATTACTCAATTATTGTGAATATCCAGATGAGAAGCTTGTGGTCGGAATTCAGGCGATTAAACGGATTGGAAAAGCGCTGTACGGGAATCAAAATGCGTTCCTTGAAATTATCGATGAAGAGAGTCTTAGCTGCATGGCAGAGCAGTATCTGAAGATTCGGGAACAGTGAAAGTAAAATCCTGTGAAACAGAAAAGTGGCCAAAAGAGTGTCCACATGCAGGAACGGTTCCATGATAAGATAAGGCATACCCGGAAAGTAAACCACAAGTTCAATGCAAACGACGGAGAGACGTGGAATAATAGGAGTACATAAGAGCTCCGGCGGATGCATCAGAATACAGGACAGATCAGGAGGAACAACTCGATATGACGTTGAACGAACTTTTCGCAATTCAGGAAGCAGACGTAACAGGAGAATTATTACTGAAAGCCGGCTAGAGTGAGATCGCAGAAGAACCGGTGGAGATATTCCGGCGGAGCAGGCTGGTTCCTGACGGGGTGGAATCACATAAGGAATACAAAAGTTAAAAGAGAAATATGAGTGAGGTAGCTCAGCCATGGTAGAGCAGAGAAACCAAGCCGATCATGGGTGTGGTCGGTACAGCAAAAGATCTATTGTCGCTGGTTCGATTCCAGCCCTCACTCCTGAAACATGAAAACTCACAGTCAACGTACAAAAGAATGGAGACGAGATCACAAATGAACACAGGATCTGCAATCGAAACTGAAAGATTATTCCTTCTCCCAAGCCGGACGGACAGAGACTCCGAGGCATTTTTACAAATGCTGCGGGATGATGGCGACTTCTACATATTCTGCGGAGTCAGCCCATCCGAAAAACATGTGATGGAGTTTGCCAACTACTTTGAGAGAACCGATCATGAGCTTTGCACCTATTCCATTTTTCCCAAACAGCAGAAAGACAAGTTTATTGGCTACGTAGGCGTACATAGAGAAATGGAAGACGAATACGAAATTGAATTTTATATCGCCAGAGAATACCGAAGAAACGGCTACTGTGAAGAAGCCAGCCGAGAGCTGATTAATCAGCTCTTTGGTGATGGGGTTTCTGCAAACGGAAAGAATCTTTTCGTCGATAAGCTGTATGTGACAACCCAGACAGAAAATGAATCAACGATCAGCCTGCTGCGGAAGCTGGGGTTCAGAGAAGTAGAGGACGGCCCGGTCATGGTTGTGTTGGGTAACATTTTCGAAAAAGAAGATAATTTTTTCGCAAATCCGGTAGTAAAACTGGTACTGACCAAGGAGGATTTTTCTTATGGCAATTAAATTTGAAGAATTGAGAAAATATATTGCACACAACGTCCGTCTATCTATCTGTTTCGAGGATGGCTATTACCACGATTATCTGATGATGTCAGATATTCCGGAACAGAAATATGCCGGCTTTTTCACCTATGGTGTCGGAATGGTAGATGTGGAATTTTCCAGAGATGTTTATGCGGCCCTGCCGGAACCGGAAGGAGAATGCTGGTGCAGGAAAGATGATACAATGAAACCTGCGATGGAACTTATGATTTCGGAAGAACCGCGGGATATCAAACGGAGTGTGGAACAGAAGCTTTTGTTCCGTGACCTAAAACCGTATCTGCAGATCGGCAGACATTTTTCTATCGTAAATCGAAATGACTGGTCATCTGAATACTATGAATATCGGAATGAGATACCGGAGAAATACGATGATATGTATGTGTACGGCATCGGAATGGAAGAGTGTCCACATGTTGAGAAAATGTGGATGGATGTTCAGTATGAAACGGTTCGCAGAAAGCAGATGGTGATTGTGCTTTCCAATCAGCAGAGAGAAGATCTGAGAACAGAATAAAAGAGAACTTTTTATGCAACGGAAAAAGGAAAGGAAGAGAGCCAGAGATATGGATAGAGATCACACGTTTGATTTACCAGATTTAACAGAAGACTTCTGGAAAACCGTTGTGTTTGCACAGGAGGATCCCCCTTCTGGAATGGGCGGCCCGGGATGTGTATGTCTGCTCAGCAAAGAGGGAAAAGAGTATATTTTCGGATTTGAAGAGACACCATTTTACAAAAGTCCCGAGCTTTTCCCGATCTTTGAGACGACCGATGAAAGAATTGGTTATCGTCATAAATATAAAGCAGAAGATCACGGCTGGAAATATCTGGAGAAAGAAAATGCACTGATCCGGGAAGATATTCTGGATGCTTACAGCAAAGCGGCTGCGGAGGCGAAACGGGAAAAGGAAAATTTCTGGCATTTTTATGCCATCGATCTGGCCGGCCGGGCGATTGGCGTGGAGCATCTGGAACGATATGATTACATCGGAAGCGTTCTGTACAGGGAAAGAATGGAGCGGGAAATGGCGGAACGCCGGAAAAAACGCGAGAAGGAGAAACTGACGGAGAACGAATTTAACTGGAAGCCGATGCATGTGAACAATATTCCGGACAATTCTGAGATGGGCGTTTATGCACTGCTGATGAGAAGGAATGACGGAAAAATCAAGGGTGTAAAATACTCGATTCTGTATCAGTACGAGGAGCACAGCCCGATGCTGATATACAGTGATGCAAAGGTGGAAGCCTATATTCTTTTCTACGCGGATTACGATGATATCATCGGTCCGTGGGATTATCATTCTGTCAGCAGACAGGAATGTGCAGAGCTTTACGGAAAAGAAAATCATTTTCCGCCGGAATTGGCATATTATGACTGGATTACGTTTTCAGATGGTGATATTCATAACTTCGGCAGATTTCTCCGTACATTCCAAAGTCTGGAAGAAGCTAAAGCATATGCGATGTATTATGCGAATGTGAACAGCGGCGGAATCAACAAGGAAACAATTCTGAAACAAGAAGAGGAATCCCGAATCGAAGATCATGTGAACCGTATTGCACATTACGAAGCATATCAGATGTATCGAAAATATTATAAAGAAATTCTGGATGCTATCAGCGAAGAAAACTGTTTCCCGGATTCCTGCAGCGGAGGCGGTGTATATCTGCGGGAGGCAATTTTAAAGAAAGTGCCGGAGATCACAGAAGAACAGCTCAGGATGATCTGGAGAGAACTTCCATTTGTGATTGAGAAGAGAACGCAGGACTGGATTGAACGGGAAAAGCAGTTCAGTGAAAATTATATCCGAAAGGCCAAAAAGCGGAAACCCGGGAAAACGAAAAGAACCGCAGATCAGATCGGGAAATAAAGGAGAGGTGCAATATGGGTATTTTAGAATTTCTGGAATGTTTTGATCCACTGACGGAAATCTGCGTTGAAGATGCCACGGAAGTCGTGTTTGAAGGAAGGGCAGAAGATTTTCCTGAAGAAAAGGATAAGGCCTATATCATCGTTCCGTCTCGCACAAACAACAGAGATGGCGTGATTAGGCTGTTTGTTTCGAAACAGGAATATTTGGAGAAAAAGTGCGGGCAAAATAAAATATATGTACTGGATGCACTTTTGGCTATTCTGTATTCTGTTATGAGAAAAAATTCTGAAGCAAAACAGGTATTTCTTACCATGGTGGAAAAAGCGGAGGACTATAATGAAATACTGCAGAAGTGGGAAAAAGCTCCTGAGAAAGAAAAAGAGCCGCTTGAACGGGAAAAACAGGGGAGATGGAAAGCTTTTCTGGAGGAAAAAGAGCATCTTCTTCGGGAAATGAAACAAATAGAACCACTTTGGGATATTTCGGGTCAGTGGATCGGATACAGCCAGGAAGAGCTGGAGTATTTTGCAGAGTATCTGGTAAGAAGAAAGAACATGCTTCTGGAAAGAAAACACACGCTGGAAGCACAAAGCTGGGCACAATGCCATGAAGATGAACTTTGCCAGATCATGAAAGCGGACTACCCAAATGAGGGGATTGCAGCGTTGGCACTGGAAAAGCAGTATGGACTGGATGAACAGCAGGCCAGAATGATTTTCGATTTGAGATTTCGATTCATGTTTGGAACAGCCAGAGATCTGGTAGAACGAGACAATATGGTAATTGGACGTATGCTTGAAATTTTTCTGAAAGATGAGGGAGGGGCAGAAGGATGATTTTCCTGGCGGGATCTGCGGCGAGCGGAAAAACGAAAAAAGCGGTTGCATATGGCTGGAAAGAGCGAAAAACCAGCGAGGATGGAGTTCTCCTTTTTTCACTGCAGCATGAAAAGAAGGAGATGTGGAAGATTCTGCAGAGCATGTACGGGCAGGAGGAGCTTTCCAAGATAGAAATTGATGATACACCAGCGATGATGGTGGAGAGAATGGCAGAAATCATAGCGCAGAAAGCAGAGAATGGAGCAATTTCTGTTTTTGTGATTGATGAAGTGCCGATGATGACAAGCAGAAAAAATTTTGCCGACAGAAAAGAAGAGCTGCGGTATATGATTGGCTTGCTGGGAAACTGCGAGAAAAAAGAACATGTTGTGATTGTAGCCGTTATTCCAGTGTCGAAATACTGTACAGAAATGCAGAAGAAAAAAGAAGTAAGTACCTGTTATGGAGAAATAGAAAAACCAGAAAATTGTCTGGTTTTCGTATAGACAAGAACCTGTCCACATATGGGATACGGCAGGTGGTAAGATAGCAGGTAGAAAGAGACAACAGAAGGATTACCAGTAAAAGCTCCAAGGGAGGTAGCAGCGAATGATTCTTTACAAATACACAGCAGACTGTTCAAAACTGAATCTGGAACAGGAGGATTCAACGAAGGAAGGATATGAGCGTCTCTATTCCAGACGGAGTGATGCTGCGGAATGGAACAGCAAGTTTTACACTGCCTACCGTACAGAAAAGAAGTTTTTCATTATGATCAGTGATATTCTGAATGGTCAGATGACGATTGTGGCTGCACTTGAGATGGAAGTGGTTCCCCGGGTATGTGTGGATTGTATTCAGAAGATACTGCCGGAAATTGAGTTGCTTGCGTATGAGGAGATCACAAATGATGCGTTTTGCAAAGAACTGGTTCGGGCAGAACGGAATAACTGGACGGAGTGTTACAGCGGGTCGCTGAAGGAAAAATTAAAACTTGCGATAGAACCAGAACATCACAGTTTTTTTGAACCTGTTGCGTATCAGGTAAGTGAACGGATTTATACCGCTCAAAATATGACCAGACAAAAGCAGGCGGAGCAGATGCAGGAAATTATGGCATCGGAAAGCTTCTATGACGAAATGGAGCGGATTTACGCCCCGGAAAATGAAAAACGTTTTGTTGGGCATCCGGTTCATTATCTGATCACAGCCGGTGACAAAGCGGCTGCGGATGATATGATAGATCTTCTGATTCCGGCACTGCTGGAGAATCAACGATTGCTGAGCGGCAGAGTTTACGATGTGCAGAAGATGACATACAAGGCAGAGCGGGAAGATAATTTTGACAATATTTTCTCCAGTGCTAGAGGCGGAACAGTGATTCTGAATCTGGAAGGTGAAAAGAGTACAGGAATGTATGCCACCGGCAATTATGATCTGGCGAAAACACTTGGGAAGAAACTGAATGAGTATGGAAATTCTACATTGTTTATCTTTGTGGACATTTCCGGAAGCCGCAGCGTATCGGATGAGACGATAGCGGAAATTCTTTCCAACGCGGATCTGATTCAGATTCAGGAAGGCCAGGGAGATCTGGAACGGGCGACGGGCTATTTGAAACGTCTGGCGGATAAGACAGAGTATCACGACTACACGATAGAAGAGCTGACGCGGTATCTTCCGAAAGAAAAGAAATTGTATTCTGTATCGGATATCTTTTCTGCCTACAACAGATGGTACGGAAGCGGATTAAAAACGCATATTTACAAGGCCTACAAACAAAAAGACCTCGTCAAAATTCAACTGAAAAAGAAGACAGACAAGCCGTATGTGGAGCTGCAGAAAATGGTAGGCCTGTCGGATGTAAAGAAAGTGACAGATGAGATTCTGGCGGCGGCCAAAATGCAGAAAATGCGGAAACAGATGGGTCTTCCGGGGGTTCAGTCATCCATGCATATGCTGTTTTCCGGAAATCCAGGGACAGCAAAGACAACCGTGGCGCGTCTGCTATCCCAGGTCTTGAAGGAAGAGGAAGTGCTGAAATATGGCCACATTGTAGAGTGCGGCAGACAGGATCTGGTCGGAAAATATGTCGGCTGGACGGCACAGATTGTTGAGAGTAAATTTCAGGCGGCGCGTGGCGGCATTCTGTTTATCGATGAGGCGTATTCTCTTGTAGAAGACAACCGCACGTATGGCGCCGAGGCGATCAATACCATTGTGCAGGAGATGGAGAATTACCGGGATGAGGTCATTGTCATTTTTGCAGGATATCCGGAGAAGATGCAGGAGTTTCTGGAGCAGAATGAAGGTCTTGCAAGCCGCATTGCCTTTCACCTGAATTTCCCGGATTACTCACCGGTAGAACTGACGCAGATTCTGGATCTGATGCTGGAAAAATCGGAATACCGGATGGACGAAAGAACAAGGGAAAAATGCTTTTCCATCTGCGCCGATGCATGCCGGGAAGAAAATTACGGCAATGGACGGTTTGTCAGAAACCTGCTGGACCACGCTATCATGCGCCAGGCAGACCGCCTCATTCGGGAACATCAGAATGGTACGCTGGAAAAAGAGGAGGCCTGTCTTCTGACGGCGGACGATTTCGAGATGATCGGCCTGAAAAAGAAACCGCAGAGCCGGCAGATCGGATTTTGTGCCGGGTGAACAGCATAAAAAATCAGCAAAAAAAATTAAACCAGCGGTTAAGTGCAGAAAACGAAAGCATGTGATACAGTATATACATGAAGATTGCGGGAGTGCAAAGCACGTAGCAATCTGGTATCAAAGGGGTCAAAAAACCTTTTGACCCCAACGTCTATATATAACAAAACACAGATATTCACAAAAAGACCAGAAAGGGGGAGTGAACACATGAAGTTAAGCGAGCTGTTGAATGTGTTGAAAACAGCAGAAACTGCGGAAGAGATGGATGTGAGACGAGAAGAAATCGCAGCGCTGATTCCGGCCGTACGAACCATGTTTGGCTATGATCAGAAGAACAGTGCACATCAGTATGACTTATGGATGCATTCCCTCCATGTGGTCTGCAATCTTCCGCGGAGGATGGAAAATGACATGGTCTATCTGGCGGCGCTGCTGCACGATATCGGAAAGCCGGAAGCGCAGTTCAGGGGAAAACGCGAGGGTGATCCGGACATGCATTACTACGGTCATCCCGAAAAAAGCATGGAAATCGTGCGCGACGTCGTGGTCCCGGAGCTGGACCGGCAGGGGTATGTGATTCCGTGTTTCGATGTACAGGAGCTCCTGTATTATGTGAAGTATCATGATGACCACGTCAGTGTGAAATTAAAGCACGTCAGACGCCATACGAAAATGGCCAGCTTTGCGATGTTTCAAAACCTGATGCTGCTACAGCTGGCAGATGCCAAAGCACATATCCAGATCCCTGTTATCGCCGAACGGGCAGAAATCTGCGGACGGCTTGCCGGGGAGGAAGGCAGACTTCTCTATCAGAAAATTCTGGATGGGGAGTAGGCTGATGAGCCGAAGCTGTAAAAAAACGCCCGTCAGCAAAGGCCGATGCAAAAATTTCCGTTGGGCAAAGCGCGCGGCAAATAAGAGGGTTCGACGGGCGAAAACACTGTGGGGAAAATCAAAAGCATTTCGAAAAATTTCTGAGACATGGGATATCTGCGACTGGAAATTTTACGGTGAGAGACCCTGAAATCCGAATCGGGAAGAAAAAAATCACTGGGGAAAATGCTATTACAGAAAATGATCTGGAAAAGATGCATGAAACCATGGATGAATTATGAATCAAGATCCCGAAAGGAAATCCTGAGCTGGGGACAGAAGACAGAAACACTAAAATAACAGAATAAGGCGGTAGTTTAACGGGCAAAACCTGTGCAGAAAAAAAGGGTTCATGTTTGTGGAACACACAGCAACTTTTTGAGGAGAATAGGGAGGCACAGAATGCAGGTTCAAGTCCTGCCCGCCTTACGCGAGTGAGGTAGCTTAAAAGAAAGAGCGCGAAAAAACGGTCATGTGCGTGACCGTAACGGCAAACTTTTTTCCAGTGGTAATGGCGAAGATGCCGGTTCAAATCCGGCCCTCACTCAGAAAAAAACAGAAGAGCAAACGAGAAAGAATGGAGTCCACAGATCCAGAAAAGGATGTATGGAGAAAACAGTGGAAGGAAAGGAGCGGCAGCGATGGATTTTGCAGAATGGATACGGGAGCAGGCGACAAAAACTTATACAGAAAATGGAGCAGCAGCACGGAACACAACCGGCGATGCGCGGCTGGATCTGTTTGCGACAATTGGATCCCTGCGCAGAGCGGATCCGGAAAGAATTGAGCTTCTGTTTGCGGAAGCATATCAGGCAGACCCGCTGTTCGCGTTGAAAATCCTGTTTTATGCGCGTGATATCCGGGAAGGTCTCGGCGAGAGACGTGTCTTTCGGATTCTACTACAGTATCTTGCCGAGTACCATCCGCAGGCAGTCATTGCCAACCTTGACCTGATTGGTGTTTTCGGCCGTTTTGACGACTGGTACTGCCTGATCGGAACTGGCGTTGAGGACGAGATGTGGAGTGCCATGAAGCAGCAGCTGGAAGCAGATCTGAAAAACTTCCAGGAGGGAAAAAGCGTTTCCCTGCTTGCTAAATGGATCAAAACGGCAGACTCTAAAAATACGGAGACGAGAAAACTCGGCATTCTGACGGCGCAGAAACTCGGCTATCCGGTTTACAACTTCAAAAGAATCGTCCGTTCCCTGCGGAAATATATCGGCGTGCTGGAAGTGAAAATGTCAGAAAGAAAGTGGGAGGAGATCGTTTACCCGGAGGTCTCCGGAAGAGCCATGATGATTTACAGGAACGCATTTCGAAAACATGATGAAAAGCGTTTTAACCAGTATCTGGCGAAGGCACTGGATGGAAAAGAAAAGATTCATGCGGAGACGCTGTACCCGTACGATCTCGTGGAAAAAGTTCTGTATGGACGTCAATGGAATCAGGTATTGGAGGCGCAGTGGAGGCAGCTGCCGGATTATGTGGCGCAGGAAACGAATGCAATTGTCATTGCAGATGTTTCCGGTTCCATGAGTGGAAGACCCTTGGCGACATCCATTGGTCTTGCTATTTACTTTGCAGAGCGGAACCGGGGCGCTTACCACAATCTTTTCATGACGTTCAGCCAGAAGCCGGAATTTGTTTCTCTGAGAGGGGAAACCCTGTTGCAGAAAATCAAATACGTCGAGCGTACGGAATGGGGGATGAATACTAATCTTCAGGCTGCATTTGAGCGGGTTCTGGAAACAGCGATGGATCACGATGTACCGCCGGAAGAAATGCCGAAAGCGCTGATCGTTGTATCTGACATGGAGATCGACAGATGCGGAGACCGCAATTGGATGTTTTATGATCATATGAAAGAAAAGTACGAGTATTGCGGCTACCAATTGCCGAATATTATTTTCTGGAATGTAGACAGTCGAAACGATATTTTCCATGCCGACAGTCGGAGAAAAGGTGTCCAGCTATACAGCGGCCAGTCGGTTACGACATTCCAGAATCTCCTGAACAATATTGACAGCACGCCGGTTAAATCGATGGAAAAAGTGATTGAGAGCGAGCGGTACGCATGCGTCAGAATTGGAAATGCGGCATAAAAATGTTAAAGTTAGCAGTATGGATAGAAAGCTTTCAAAAGATGTAAAGCTGATATTGAAAAAAAGAATGCAGAAGAATAAAGGAAAAGAGGACACTATGGCATCAAGCATGATTCACTTGGCAATTGTACAGGAGATGAGAAAGAAAGTCTCGTTTCGAGATATCAACCGCCTGTTCCTTGGGGTGATTCTGCCGGATGGGGCGGTGGCGGGAAATAGCCATTTAAAGAAGAAAATCTGCGAAAATACCAGATACACATACGATCTCGAATGTTTCCGCGACAGATACGGGAAATACATGGAGAAGGATGATTTATATCTCGGCTATTATCTTCATCTGATCCAGGATATGCTGTATCGGAGATTTATGTATGGGGAGCATGGCTGGAATTCGAGCGTTCCTGGAAATGTAGAAAAACTGCATCGTGACTACGAGATATTAAATGAATATGTTTCGAAAAAATATGGACTTTTCCAGGAAATGATCCAGGAGCTGGATCTTACAGAAGAGCCATTGGCACAGCTTGCTGAATTCGATGTGAAAGGTCTTATAAAAGAAGTCCGCGGGGAATTCGTCCAGAGAAAAGAAGAGAAATTGTCCATCCTTACCAGACAAATGGCCAACGAGTACATCGTACGCGCGACGGAATTCTGCGTGGAAGAGCTAAAGGCACTGTCCAAAGGGAAATCAGGTCTGGACAGTACTGTGTGGAGCTGGGAAAAACCAGAAAACATATCACATGAAAAATTAAACCAGAAGTTAAATGCAAAAATCGAAAATATGTAATATAGTATATACAGAACAAAGCACGGACATTCACAAAAAGAACAGAGACGTGCAGAAAGCAGGAATGCAGCAGACACATTTATGAGTGCAGACCGCAGGCATACAATGTGGGATGTATGAAGCCATGGATGAATTATGAACCAAGGTCTCTGAAGGAAATCCTGAGCTTTAGAGAGAAGGCTGAGGCAGGAAAATAGCATCTCCACCGATGATATAAAGCAAGTCAGAGTGGAACAGCATTTGATACACATCAGTATCCACAAAAAATGTGGCTGAAAATAAGGCGGTAGTTTAACGGGCAAAACCTGTGCAGAAAAATGTTTCATGTTTGTGGAACGTACAGCAAATTTTTCGTAGAGGATAAGGCACAGAATGCAGGTTCAAGTCCTGCCCGCCTTATGCGATTGAGATAGCTCAAAAGAAAGGAGCGGCAGCGATGGAACAGATCATCGAAAGCGAGCGGTATGCGTGTGTCAGAACAGGGATGTGGAAGAAAAGATGTAAAGTTGTGATTGGAAAACAGGATGTAGGAGAATAAAAGAAAAACGGACGCTGCGTTTCAAAGATGAAGCAGTGTCCGTTTTTTACTATATGTAAGATACCGGGGTCAAAGGGGTCAAAAAGCCTTTTGACCCCAACATCTATTTAAGAAAAGTTGACAGTTGAAAAATTATGCAAAATACTCTCCTGCCAGTTCCTTAAATGCCGGCAGTGCCCGCTCGATCTGTGCGGTAGTAACGCAGTAAGCGATCCGAACAAATCCCGGTGCACCGAAGTCATCGCCGGGTACAAGAAGAAGTTCGTGTTTTTTCGCTTTCTCACAGAATGCATACGCGTCCGGTTCCGGAGTTTTCATGAAGAGATAGAAAGCGCCGTCCGGGTGAACGCAGGTGAAGCCGTAGGCGGTTAATGAATCATACAGCAGATCGCGGTTTTTCTTGTAGACCGAAAGATCAGAAACCTGTCCTGCGCATTTGGCGATGACGTGTTGGATCAGGCTTGGTGCGCAGACGAAGCCGAGGGCGCGTCCGGCACCGCAGACGGCTGCGTAGATGGTTCTTGCATCATCGACCTCATCCGGAACGAGAACGTAGCCGATACGCTCGCCCGGCAGGGAGAGGGATTTGCTGTAGGAGTAGCAGACCAGCGTGTTTTTGTAATATTTTGTCAGATACGGAACTTCCACGTCTCCGTAGACAAGCTCGCGGTACGGTTCATCAACGATCAGATAAATCGGATGGCCGTATTCGGCAGATTTTGCTTCCAGAAAAGCAGCGAGCTTCTGAATGCTTTCTTCTGTGTAGACAACGCCGGACGGATTGTTCGGGGAATTGACGAAAACGCCTTTGGTGTGCGCTGTGACAGCGGCCGAGAGGCGGTCAAAGTCGATCTGGAACGTGGAAGAATCAGCCGGCGTTTCGATCATGGCTGCGCCTGCAGATTCGATGAAAACACGGTATTCCGGAAAGTACGGGGTAAATACGATATACTCGTCGCCCGGAACGGTTAAAGCGCCAAGGACGATGCGGAGCGAAGCGGCTGCACCGCAGGTCATATAGAAGTTGTCGGCATGGAACGCGGTACCAAAGCGTTTGTTCAGGTCGGCTGCAACGGCGGCGCGGGTATCGGCATCGCCCTGCGCGGAGGTGTAGCCGAAGAGATAGTAATCGTCTTTGGAATCGAGCAGCTCCTTGATGGTCTCATGAACGGAGGCCGGAGCCGGCACGTTTGGGTTTCCGATACTGAAATCAAAGACGTTTTCTGAGCCGATCTCGGCAGCGCGTTTTTTACTGTATTCGAAAATCTCGCGGATTACCGATTTTTTTGTGCCGAGAGTTACCATTTTTTCTGAAATCATGTGTCAATCCTCCTGAAGTAAATTGTTTGCCGCTGTTTTAAATGAACTGTAAATATTATTCTTTTTTCTGCTTTTTCCTTATTTTAGCAGACAAAGACTGAATTGTAAATGCAGCATTTTCGGTCTCATGCTCCCGCAGGCTGAAAAGATGGCGGAAGCACACCACGAGTGATATCAGCAGACTGCCGAGCCGCACGGACGGAAGAAAGCGGGAAATTTGTGCGGCAACGGCAAACCCGGAGAACGAAACGATCGAGCGCAGACTGTGTGGCTGGATAATGAGAATCAACGAAAACGTCAGATAAAACGCCGCCAGAAGAAGCACCGGCCGCAGATCCGGCAGGAGGCCGAGCAGCACGCCGAACGAGACAGAGATCGCCTTTCCGCCTTTCGCAGGCTGCAGAAACGGCCATGCGTGTCCGGCCACCGGGGCGAGCAGAATCAGGGCGAAAATCCAGGAACCCATCGAAACAGCGGAACTGTGCGCCGCCAGAAACACCGGCAGAAATCCCTTCCCGATATCGCACAGGACGCAGAGCAGTCCAATCCGCGGTCCGGCCACTGAAAAGGCGTTGAAGGCACCGGGATTCTGATCTTCATTCACAGTTCGGACATCCACGTGGCAGAAGTATTTTGGAATCAGGTACGAATACAGTACGCTGCCCGAGAGGTACCCGAAGAAACTATAAAACAGATAAGCAGTAAGCATCATAAGCAGTTACTCCGAAATTAATTTTTCCAAAAGGTGTGTAATTGACGTTCCCGCCTGCGGATGGCTGTTTTGATGCTGGGCATCGCGCATCGCAATCTGACGTGCATCATCGCGGGCAAGCGAAATACCGGCCTCTGCCAGCTCTTTCTGATGTGCGCCGGTCACGGACATTCCGCGTGAGACAAAAAAAGCACGGTTTTTTGTTTCGCAACCCGGAATCGGATCAGTGTGGACGAGCGGAACGCGCCGCACAGCGGCCTCGGTACTGCTTAAGCCCCCGGGCTTTGTAAACAGCACATCGGCAGCGGCCATATATTCCGCAACGTGGCGTGTAAAACCGATGATATGTACATTTGGGTTCTTATGGAACTGCAGCCGGAGCGAACGCATCCGTTTTTTATTATTTCCGCAGATGATCACAGCCTGTTCGCCGTTTTCCAGCCGGGAAACGAGTTCATGTGCGAGCAGATGCACTTTGCCGAATCCCATACTGCCGCTCATGACGAGAAACAGCGGAGCATTCTCGGGAAGACCGAGATGGCGGCGCACATCCTCTTTGGATGCAGGGCGCGCAAATGCGGGCCGCACCGGAATACCGAGAGGAAGCAGTTTTTCTTCCGGGATGCCGCAGGATGCAAACTCCGGGATCAGATCCTTGTGCGGAACCACATAGTAATCGCAGTTCGTCTCTTCCCAGAACGGAATGCACGCGTAATCGGTGGCAACGGCAACGCAGGGAATCGTCAGCCGTCCTTTCTGTTTCATCCAGGTCAGTGTTTCCGCCGGATAAAGATGTGTGGTGACAACGGCATTAAAATGGTTTTGATCAATATAATCTGCAAGCGCATTTCCAAGCCGCGCATTTGCATAGTAAACGGGGGATTTCCAGGGAAATTTCCGTACCAGCTCACCAAGCTGATAGAGTGCGCCGAAGCCGGCCGGAAAAACGGAGACGAGCTTCACATAAGCTCCGCCGACCAGTGCGGAGGTATGCTTTCGTCCGAGGCTCATCAGATCCAGAACCTCGGCTTCGTGGTGATAAAAATTCAGACTTTCTTTTAATGCAGAGGCCGCAGCATTGTGGCCACCGCCAGTATTGCAGGATAAAATCAGTACCTTCATAAGAAAACTCCATTCTTTTGTTGTATCCCAAAGAGAACCTGAAAAAGGGGATGCCGATGATTTGTTTTCAGACACGCTTTAGTATAGAACGCTGTTATTTTTCGGACAATCCACAAAATGAGAAAAGTGTCTGATATAACAGAAAAGCGACAAGCTGCAGAAACACCGGGGAGACGCAGAGGTAGCATCCACCTGCGGATCAAGATATTGAGAGAAAGAAAAGAAACAACGGATGCCTGAAAAATTGGCAAAATAGAATAAAATCAAAAGAAAAAGAAACGAAAAACAGGATAAAATGCTGAAAAATCAATTGACATCTATTCCAAAACTTCGTATCATAAAGACAGAATGGGGCGCGTTCGGAAAGCGATCTGCGCACCGGAAAATACAGGAGGTAAGCTTAAAATGGGTAAATGGCAGAGAAGTCTTTACCAGCCGGTTCTGCCGCTGGGAAAAGACGGAAAAAGGGTAACAGGAAGCGCGGAACATATCGCACTTTCCAGAAAAGCAGCAGGCGAGGGTATGGTTCTGGTGAAAAACGAGAACGAGACATTGCCGCTCGCAAAAGGCACAAAAGTAGCTTTATTTGGAAAAGGAACGATTGATTACGTAAAAGGCGGCGGCGGAAGCGGTGACGTTACCGTTGCGTATATCCGCAACTTCTACGAAGGCATGAAGATCAAAGAGGCCGAGGGGGAGGTTTCTCTGTTCCATGAACTTCCGGAATTCTATGAGAAAAATGTAAAAGAACAGTATGCTGCAGGTGCTGTACCGGGCATGACAAGAGAGCCGGAAGTACCGGACGAGCTGGTACAGAAAGCAAAAGCATATACCGATACCGCAATCATCACCATCTGCCGCTTCTCCGGCGAGGGCTGGGACCGCAAATGCCAGATCACCGAGGAAGGCTATGAGCTGTTTGAGGATGAGAAAAAACAGATCGAGCTGAGCGCCAGCATCTTCGAAAACGGCGACTTCTGCCTGACAAACGGCGAAGCAGCCATGGTAGAAAAAGTAAAAGCAAACTTTAAAAATGTCATCGTTGTCATGAACGTCGGCGGTATGGTTGATACCAGCTGGTTCAAAGACTGCAAAGAGATTCCGGCGGTGCTGATGGCATGGCAGGGCGGCATGGAAGGCGGCCTCGCGGCAGCGGACGTTGTAACAGGCGACGTCAACCCATCGGGTAAACTGGTTGATACCTACGCAGCAACCCTCGAGGATTATCCATCCACCGAGAACTTCCATAAATCCGTTTATTACGTGGATTACAACGAGGATATCTACGTTGGTTACCGTTATTTCGAGACGATTCCGGGCGCAGCGGAGAAGGTCAATTATCCGTTCGGCTTCGGTCTTTCCTACACCAGCTTTGAGACAGAAGTTCTGGGGGCAGAAGAGAAGGATGGAAAGATTGTTGTAAAAGCAGCTGTTACCAACACCGGAAAACGTGCCGGAAAAGAAGTTGTACAGCTCTACTATGGCGCACCGCAGGGCAAGCTTGGCAAACCGGCCAAAGAGCTCGGCGCTTACCGGAAAACAAGACTGCTGCAGCCAGGCGAGACACAGAGAGTCGTTCTTTCCTTTACAGTGGAAGATATGGCATCTTTTGATGATCTTGGAAAGGTTGCAAAATCTGCCTATGTTCTTGAGGCAGGAAGCTACGTCTTCTACGTTGGAAACAATGTAAGAGATGCGAAGAAACTGGACTTCACCTACGATCTGGCAGAGGCAGAAGTGACTGCACAGTACACCAGCCTTGCCGCTCCGCATAAGCTGGAAAAACGTCTCCTTGCGGATGGAACCTACGAAGCGCTTCCGACCGATAACGGCCCTGTCGAGGAAGAAGGACTGGAGCGTCAGGATAAGCTGACTCTGGAAGGTTTCCTCCCGGCAGTCAAAGCACAGGAGAGAAAGAGCTTTGGCGAGCTTATGGAAGCAGCAAAGACGAATCCGAACCTGATGAATGTGGCCGAGGGAAAAGAAACGCTCGACGAGTTTGTAGATAAGCTTCCGACAGAAGCACTCATTCATCTGCTCGGCGGTCAGCCGAACACAGGAGTTGCCAACACGTTTGGCATGGGAAATCTGCCTGAGTACGGCATCCCGAATATCATGACCGCAGACGGACCGGCAGGCCTTCGCATTCAGCCGCAGTGTGGCGTCAACACGACCGCATGGCCGTGCGCAACATTGCTTGCCTGCACCTGGGATCCGGAGCTGATCGAAGAGATCGGTAAAGCCGGCGGAGAGGAAGTCAAAGAAAACAACATCGGCATCTGGCTGACCCCGGCTGTCAACATTCACAGAAGCCCGCTCTGCGGAAGAAACTTTGAGTATTATTCCGAGGATCCGCTTGTAGCCGGAAAATCCGGTGCGGCAATGGTACGCGGTATGCAGTCCGAGCATATCGGGGCAAGTGTGAAACACTTCTGCTGCAACAACAAAGAAACAAACCGAAAAGACAGCGATTCCCGCGTTTCCGAGCGTGCGCTGCGTGAGATTTACCTGAAAGCCTTCGAGATCATCGTAAAAGAGGCAGATCCATACACAATCATGTCGTCCTACAACCTGATCAACGGCGTTCAGGCATCTGAGAACAAGGATCTTTTGACCGGTATTCTGCGCGGTGAGTGGGACTTTAAGGGAATGGTAACGACCGACTGGTGGACACACGGCGAGCATTACCGCGAGACAAAAGCCGGAAATGATATCAAGATGGCAAACGGATACGAGGAGCGCGTACAGGAGGCATTTGAGAAGGGATACATCACCCGCGACGAAATCGCTCTTTGTGCAAAACGAATCCTGACCATGATTCTTCGCATGGACTGATGTGGATGCATGTGAATAAATAAAGAAAAGTGTAGATAACGCATAAAAAAATCGTATGCTGTTGTGGAAAAAGCAACAGCATACGATTTTTTACTTTCCGGACAGGATTCTTTCCTGTTTACACGGCAATGATCTGTAGCAAGACTCTGGCGACCGCAGCTCACGAAAAGTCTTTTGCAGAAACGCTCCGGGAAAGAAACCTGTTTTCAGGCAGTAGCCTTCTGTAGCTCTGCCATGATCTTAAATTCCCGCACGACCATAACGATGCTGACTGATGCGGCTGCAAGGTCTGCAATCGGTGCAGTGTACATCACGCCGTCAATGCCGAAGAGATACGGAAAAATCAGCAGCAGCGGAAGCAGGAAAATAATCTGTCTCGTCAGCGAAAGAAAAATACCCTTCTTCGGTGCTCCGATTGAGGTAAAGAAGTTTGAGCTGACCGGCTGGATACCGTTCAGGAATGTGAAAAACAGGAAAATACGGAAGTACCGCTCTGCAAAATGCAGGTACTCTTCTGAACCGGAACCAAAAATGCCGATAATCTGGCGCGGAAAGAGCTGGAAGCAGAGGAAGGCGACGATGGAAATGGCAGTCGCCGCAAAAACTGCTTTTTTATAAGCGTCCTTCACGCGGTCATATTTCTGTGCACCGAAGTTGAAGCTGACAATCGGCTGAAGTCCCTGGGAAATGCCGATGACAAAGGAGAAGAACAGCATATTCACCTTTGAAATAATACCGGCGCATGCAAGCGGAATGTCGCTTCCATAGACGGAATTGGAGCCGTAGTAGGTCAGTGTGTTGTTCATAACGATCTGAACAACCATCATTGCCACCTGATTGAATGCCGGAGTTGCACCAAGCGCAGCGATCCGTGCCCAGCAGGCTATTTTTGGCTTCAGATCGGAAAGAGAAAGCGGCAGCGTTTTAAAACCGCGCAGATAGAAGACAACGAGCGCGAATGATAAAATCTGTCCGGTGATCGTGGCGAGCGCTGCACCTGCCATGCCCATGTGGAAAACGAAGATGAACAGCGGGTCGAGAATCGTGTTGACGATCGCGCCGACCAGGTTGCACAGCATGGAAAATTTCGGGCTGCCATCCGCGCGGATCAGGTTGGAGCCGCCGATTGTGACGATCAGAAACGGGAAGCCGATGGAGGTAATTCTGGTGTAAGTACAGGCGTAATCAATGACATCCGGCGTCGCACCAAAGAGAAGCATCATCGGACGCAGAAAAAGCTGAACGGCAACGCAGAGGATCACACCGAGGATTGCCAGCATGGAGATGGCATTTCCAACATAGGATTTCGCGTGCTCCGGATCCTTTCTGCCCATGCAGAGATTGAAGTTTGCAGCACCGCCGATGCCGCAGAGCAGACCGATGGATGTGCAGACCATGCTGAGTGGGAACGCTACGTTGGTCGCTGCGTTTCCGAGCACGCCGATGCTGTGACCGATAAAGAGCTGGTCTACCATGTTATAGAGGGCGCTGACGAGCATCGCGATGACGCTCGGAATCGCAAAACGCCGCAAAAGAGAGCTGACCGGTTCCGAGCCGAGAGGATTTTCGGAAGGTTTCATAGAGGGTATCTCCTTTCAAATGGAATAAAAATTCATCGTTTGTATCGGGTGAACATTCCCGGAAAAACTCCGAGACTATATAGTATACCATAGAAAGAAAACAGAAAACAAGAGGGTGACCGCTATTTTCAGGAAGTGTAACAGAATCGTAGCAGAACTCTCTGCATTTTTAAAAAAGGGATTGACAAAAATGAAATATTAACCTATATTGAAACAAGGTTAACAATTCGAAAGCAGAAAGAATTGGATACAAGAACCTGCGAGGAGGACTTACATTCATGAAAAAATCAAAACTTACCACAAAACAGATTGTACTGACCGGCATGATGACGGCAGTGCTTGCGGTACTGTCCATTGTGACGATTCCGCTTCCGACCGGCGTTCCGGTGACGCTGCAGACCTTTGCAATGGCATTTTGCGGCTACGTGCTTGGCTGGAAATTGGGAGGTGCATCGTCCGCTCTTTATCTGATCCTCGGCGCGATCGGCGTTCCGGTTTATGCCGGCATGAGCGGTGGATTCGGCGCTCTTCTCGGACCGGCCGGCGGCTTTATTTTCGGATTTATTCCGATGGCAATGCTCTGCGGTGCCGGAATTAAAAAAGGCTTCCCGGGCAAACCATTCGTTCTTGGAATCGCAGGTCTTGCGGTATGTCACGCATTCGGTGTGGTACAGTTTTCCATTGTAACAGGAAACACGATCCCGGCTTCGTTCCTTGCAGTTTCCGTTCCGTACATCGTAAAAGATGTGATTTCCGTTGTAGTAGCTGAAATTCTCGGTGTAGCCGTTCGAAAAGCACTGTCAGCAGCTCATGTAATGAACTACGGAACCGCAGCATAATCACAGAGCGTTTCTGAAAAACCAAAAGATAAAAACAAGAGACAGGCATCCTGACAATCTGCCAGGTGTCTGTCTTTTTCTGTTTTGTCAAGCGGATATTCGCAATCCGCTTCGCTACTTGCCTGATTCGGTTAAAGTATTCCGCAGCAGCAGCGGTTATTTGAAAAAACGTGCAAAATGCATTTCATACAGTTTCAAAATTTTAATGAATTCCTAAGAAAGAGGCAAGAAGGCGTTAAGGGAGATATGGTAGGATAGAAAGCAGGAAAGAACAACAAAGGGGTTTGAAACTATGAGAAAAAGAACACGAAAACACCGGGGAACAGCGGGAAAAATGGTTGGAGGTTTTCTGGCATTTTTCTGCCTGATCCTGCTGACGGCCGGAATGTTCTGGGCAATCCAGGGATATGTTTCCTATCAGAAGGCAGTGAAGGAAAAGCCGCTCGCGCAGGCGGTAGAGGAAATCAGAAGCGAAGCACAGTGGGTTCCCCTGAAACAGGTGCCGGAGCTGTACAAAAAAGCGGTGCTTGCTGTCGAGGATCACCGGTATTACACACATCACGGGATAGACTGGATCAGCATGGCGCGCGCGGTTGTACATGACATCCGCGTGATGAAACCGGAGCAGGGAGGCAGTACTATCACACAGCAGCTGGTAAAAAACATGTATTACGATCAGAATAAGACACTTGCCAGAAAAGCGGCAGAGGCGTGGACAGCACTCTATGTGGAACGACAGCTCTCCAAGGAAGAAATTCTGGAGCTGTACATCAACACTATTTATTTCGGGGATGGCTATTACGGACTCAAAGAAGCATCGCGTGGTTATTTCGGAAAAGAGCCGCAGGATCTGACCGACAGCGAAGCCATTCTCCTCGCCGGAATCCCGAATGCACCGTCCGCCTACGCACCGTCGCGCCACGCGGATCTGGCGCTGCAGCGGGAAAAGCAGGTGCTGGCGGCAATGGTAAAATATGGATACCTGGAACAAAGTGAGACGGACAGCCTGCTGTGGGATGCGGCAGCCGATCCGGTTCTGGCACGATAGAAAGAAAAGTGAGGAAAAAAGAATGGGAAAACTGATCAGACTGGGGGCAACAGCGCTGTCCATGATTGGAATTTTGGTGATGATTCTCTGTGTGCAGGCGGCGATTTTATTTGTGAGGCTGTGCATCCGAAGAAAGCAGAAAAAAATTGAGCTGAAATAAGAGAAAGAAAAATGTGAGCAGAATTGCCGGAAGAAAAACGGTGATTCTGCTCGCGTTTTTTTTCTGTGAGCAATCCGATTGCGTTTCCGCCGGGAAAAAGGTATAATGAAAAACAGGCAAAAAAATGGTAAAACAGACAGCTTTTGAGGAAAAATAAATGGAACAGAAAGACAGCGCAGAACGGATTTTAAAACAGATTCCCTATGAGATCGTGTATTCCGCCCGCAAAACGCTCGCCGTCCAGGTCAAAGCGGATGGAAGCGTGGTGGTGCGTGCACCGAAACGGATGGCAAAATACAAAATCGAAGCATTCTTAAAAGAAAAACAGGATTGGATTCACACACACCGGGAAAAAGCGTTGGCGGCCGCAGAGCAGAAAGCAGCGAACCGTCTGACGGAAGCAGAGCGAAAAGCGGTGGTTAAACGTGCGGCGCAGATGCTGGCGGAAAAGACGGCACATTTTGCAAAAGAGATGGGCGTAACGTATGGCAGAATCACAATTCGTGAGCAGAAAACCCGCTGGGGCAGCTGCAGCAGCGCCGGAAACCTGAACTACAACTGGAAACTGGTGCTGATGCCGGAGCGCGTGATGGATTACGTCGTTATCCACGAGCTGGCGCACCGGAAAGAGATGAACCATTCCGCACGGTTTTACGCGGTGGTGGCACAGCAGATGCCCGATTACAAAGTGTGGCAGAGCTGGCTGAAGGAGCATGGAAGAGAGTACTGAAAAAGAGAGGCAAAACAAATGATACTGACCGAAGAAAAAACATATATCATCAATGTGACGGAAGTCGATACCGACGCGGAGCTCGGTTTAAATAAGAAAGATATTATGATCGAATACACGAATCTGGAGCTGCTGCACGCGGTTCTTGCAAGCACGATGCCGTACGGCCGTCTGTCGGCGCGCTACCGCGGAAAACGGAAGGCGGAGCTGCAGTCACGGATTGCGATGGTGGAGAGTGTGCTCGAAACACGCGGCGACCAGCTGGCAAAAGCGGAGCAGATTATGTATCTCGACACGGCGGAGCGCAGTGCAATCTGTCATTATCTCGGCATCATCTACACGCGGCTGATTGCGCAGAAGCTGTACGGAATTGACTGTATGGTACCGCTGAACCTGATCGAGCAGCCGGGGGAGAAAAAATTTGTAAAATACAACGGTGCATACCGCCAGGATCTGATCGGATACGGAAAGCAGAACGCATGGAGCGTCTGGGAGCCGGTCGGCAGGAGCGAGAACAGCCAGGCGGCCTTTGGAAACGGATGCCGGGCGGCGTCGGAGATCGAGAAGATCAATGAAAATCCGCTGGCGAAGAGTGCGGCGTGCATGACGTATTACGAGAGAGGCTATCTGAATGCCGTTGTAAAAGAGCCGGAGCGGACCGGGGACGGTACACTTTGGTTTCCAGAGGAGAATTATTTCAAGGCATATTATCAGCCGTTTTTCGAGCTGTTTGCGGACGAACAGCCGGGTGAGCTGTACGGAAGCAGCGGCGGCTTTGAACTGGAGCTGACTCTGCCGTGGACGGAGGAAGGAAAACGCGGCTTCCGCCATCTGCAGATCGGAACGGATCCGGTGACGATTGCATTGATGCGGGAAGGGAAGTACGATCAGATCTTAAAGCGGATGGAAAACGTTTTGGATTTATCAAAAGAGTGCAGATTCTGCGGGGAAGATGGCATCTGGGTAGGCGCAGAGTAAAGGTCATCGGAAGTGCCGAAGCTGTCGGGGATGATGGTACACAGATTCTGTGTGGGAAAAGCGAAAAAGAAAGGACAAGAGCAATGGCAAAAGAAATGGAAACTCTAAAGGACGAAGGGCTGCAGGGGAATGAAACGATAGAGGAAGCAATTCTGAGACTGCAAAAGGAGCCGACGCCGGAACTGCTGGCACATGTGCTGACGGTAATCCGCCGCAGAATGAAAGAGGGCGGACAGGCGATTCTTTCCGTGGAACCGCCATCCGGCGACGATCAGATCCGGATCGGAACGGTAAAGAGCGCAGACGGAAAAGTCTGGTGGGCCGCGTTTACGAGCTTTGATGAGGAATTAAAGGGCGCCGGCAGCGTGAAATCCACGTTTCTCGTGAGCCTGGAACAGCTGATCCACATGGCATCCGAAACAAAGGAGATCAGCGGTGTGATTTTCAATCCGTGGAACCGCACGATCATGCTGGATCATACGCTGCTTTCGATTATCATCGGGGAAGAGAATGCGGGGCACTGAATTGCCGAAAGGAAAAAAGCAAGCACAGAAAGACTCCGAGGGTACATTATTATTTTAAGGAGGTTTTACATCATGGAGGGTTTTCAGGTAACAGAAATCGGGGAAAAAATTTACTGTATTTTGGACGCAGGAAATTCATCGTTCTATGTAGTAGAAGGTGAAGAAAAAGCGGCTGTCATTGATACCGGCATTACGGCAGGCACAAAGATTCTGCCGGTGATCCGTGAGCTGACGGACAAGCCGCTTCTGCTGGTCATCACGCATGCGCATCCGGATCACATGTATCACATGGATGAGTTTGATGAGGTGTACATGTGCCACGATGAAAAGAAGATGGATCCAGAGACGCTTGTGATGCTGACAGCGGGAAAATTAAAACCGTGGGAGGAGATTCATGACATCCGTACCGATTCCGTGATTCCGCTCGGCGGCACAGAGCTGGCCGTCTGTCAGACACCGGGCCATACGCCGGGCAGCGTCGTTGTGCTTGAGACGAAACAGAATTACCTGTTCACCGGAGATGCGATCGGAAGCGGCTGCGGTGTCTGGATGCAGGTGCCGGGCGGAACGAGCCTGGAAGAGTATTACGATGGTCTGGTTGGTCTGATGGCGTGGCTGGTGAAAAAGGGCGGCCGCATGAAATTCTTCGGCGGTCATCACACGCAGGTGTTTGAATCGACGGCGCATCCGGTTTACAATCCGCTCAGCCTCGGTGTTCTCGCAGATCTCATCGACCTTGTGGATCAGGTGATCCACGGCGAAAACCTGGGACGGCCAAGCAATGCGAAGCCGTTTTCGAAAGAACAGGTCCGCTACGCGTCGTACGGCCGCGCAGAAATGCAGTACTGTGCATCGCGGATTCACCGAAAATAAGCGCGTGAAATCTTAAAACTTCCATAAGAAGAAAGGTTTTTGCCCGCGGCGGCTTGACAAAATAAAAAAACGCGATTATGATAAATGCAGTTTCTATTCCAACAGAAAAAGAAAAGGTTATGAGGAAGAGGAGTACATGGCAGGCCCCAAAAGAGAGGACGGTTCACCGGCTGAAAGGCTGTCCGGGAAGGTGGTCATGGAAGGTAGCTTCTGAACCGGAGAGCTGAAAAGCACAGAAGATGTAATGACTAGGTTCTCACGCATGAGTCACGTTACAGACTCCGAAACGAGATACAAATTAAGGTGGTACCGCGGAATTTTCGCCCTTTGCATGCATGTTATGTGTATGTGAAGGGCGTTTTTGATTTAAGACAAGCCTCTGCGGGAATAAATACCACAATACACCAAACATAAAAGGAGGATCTCATGAGCAAAGAACTCGCAAAGACCTACGATCCGAAAGGACTCGAGGACAGACTGTATCAGAAATGGCTGGATAAAGGATATTTCCACGCCACTGTAAACCCGAACAAAAAACCGTTTACCATTATGATGCCGCCTCCGAACGTAACCGGACAGCTTCACATGGGCCATGCACTCGACAACACCATGCAGGATATTCTCTGCCGTTTCAAACGGATGGAGGGATATGAAGTCCTCTGGCAGCCGGGAACCGACCATGCGGCGATTGCAACCGAGGTAAAGGTTACCAATATGCTCAAAGAGCAGGGCATCGACAAAGATGAAATCGGACGCGAAAAATTCCTGGAGCACTGCTGGGAGTGGAAGAAAGAGTACGGCGGACGCATCAACAGCCAGTTAAGAAAGATCGGCTCCTCCGCAGACTGGGAGAGAGAACGCTTCACCATGGACGAGGGATGCTCCAAAGCCGTAGAAGAAGTATTCTGCCGTCTGTATGAAAAAGGATGGATCTACAAAGGAAGCCGCATCATCAACTGGTGCCCGGTATGCCAGACTTCCATCTCCGATGCAGAGGTTGAATATCAGGAGCAGGCAGGCCACTTCTGGCACATCAACTACCCGGTAGTTGGAGAAGAAGGCCGCTTCGTAGAAATCGCAACGACCCGTCCGGAGACTCTGCTCGGCGATACTGCCGTAGCTGTCAATCCGGAGGATGAAAGATACACCGATATTGTAGGAAAAATGCTGAAACTGCCGCTGACCGACCGTGAAATCCCGGTTATCGCAGATGCTTACGTAGACAAAGAGTTCGGAACTGGATGCGTTAAAATTACACCGGCACACGACCCGAACGATTTTGAGGTAGGAAAACGCCACAACCTCGAAGAGATCAACATCTTAAACGATGACGGAACCATGAACAACAAGTGCGGCAAATACGCCGGCATGGACCGCTACGAGGCAAGAAAAGCCATGGTAGAGGATCTCGAGAAGCTTGGCCTTCTTGTAAAAGTAGTGGATCACGTTCACAACGTAGGAACCCACGACAGATGTAAGACAACCGTAGAGCCGATGATCAAACCACAGTGGTTTGTAAAAATGGCGGATATGGCTGCCGCTGCCAGCGAAGCAGAGAAGAACGGGGAAGTAAACTTCATCCCGGATCGTTTCAGCAAGATTTATCAGAACTGGCTGAACAATATCCACGACTGGTGTATTTCCCGTCAGCTCTGGTGGGGTCATCGTATCCCGGCCTATACCTGTGATGACTGTGGCGAGATCACGGTTGTAAGAGGCGGAATGCCGGAAAAATGCCCGAAATGCGGCAGCACCCATCTCACTCAGGACCCGGATACCCTGGACACCTGGTTCAGTTCTGCTCTGTGGCCGTTCTCCACGTTAGGATGGCCGGAGAAAACACCGGAATTTGATTACTTCTATCCGACGGATGTTCTCGTAACCGGATATGACATCATTTTCTTCTGGGTTATCCGTATGGTATTCTCCGCACTGGAGCAGACCAAACAGGTTCCGTTCCACCACGTACTGATTCACGGACTCGTTCGCGATTCCCAGGGACGCAAGATGAGTAAATCCCTCGGAAACGGTATCGATCCGCTCGAAGTCATTGACAAATACGGTGCAGATGCGCTCCGTCTGACTTTGATGACCGGTAATGCACCTGGAAACGATATGCGTTTCTACTGGGAGCGTGTAGAAGCCAGCCGTAACTTCGCAAACAAAGTATGGAACGCTTCCCGTTTCATCATGATGAACCTGGAAAAAGCAGAAGTTCCGTCTGAAATGCCAAAAGACAAACTGACACTGGCAGATAAATGGATTCTTTCTAAGGTAAACACGCTGGCAACGGAAGTAACGGACAACATGGACCGCTACGAGCTCGGCATCGCCGTACAGAAAGTTTACGACTTCATCTGGGAGGAATTCTGCGACTGGTACATCGAGATGGTAAAACCGCGTCTGTACAGCGAGACCGACGAGACGAAGGGCGCTGCACTGTGGACCTTAAAAACCGTTCTCGGCAATGCATTAAAGCTGCTGCATCCGTTCATGCCGTTCATCACAGAGGAAATCTACTGCACGCTGAATCCGGACGAGGATTCCATCATGATCGCCGCATGGCCGAAAGAGACCGAAGACTTTGCATACGCAGAGGATGAGGCAGCTGTTGAGATGATGAAAGAGGCCGTAAGAAGCATCCGTGGTGTACGCACCAGCATGAATGTACCGCCGTCAAAGAAAGCAAGCGTATTCGTTGTAACCGAAGATGCTGCTGTACAGGAAACCTTCAAAAATGGTGCTGTATTCTTCGGAACTCTGGCAGGAGCAAGCGAAGTTCACGTACAGGCAGACAAAGCCGGCATCGCAGACGATGCGGTATCCGCAGTGATCCCGCAGGCAACGATCTACATTCCGTTTGCCGAGCTGGTTGACCTGGAAAAAGAGATCGCCCGCCTTACGAAAGAGGAAGAGCGTCTGACAAAAGAGATCGCACGTTCCAACGGCATGCTTGGCAACCCGAACTTTATTAACAAAGCTCCGGAGGCAAAGGTTCAGGCAGAGAAAGAAAAACTGGCGAACTATCAGCAGATGATGGAGCAGGTTCAGACAAGATTGGAGCAGCTGAAAAAATAAATGAAAAAAGGAAAAAAACTGCATGGAAACAAGGAAACCGTAGTGAAAGTCTGCAACTGGCTCTCTTTGCCGCTGCAGGCCCTGGGATGCTGTATTCTGTATCTGGTGATTGAAGCATTTTCCCGCCATTCGCTTGCGGCAGCGTGGAGCTACATGGTGGAAAGCCCATGGGTCTTTTTGTACAATGCATTTTTGATCTTCACTACTTTTATGGTAGTTTATCTGTTCCGCAGACGTGTGCTGGTACGGCTGGTGATGAGCTGTTTCTGGCTGCTGCTCGGTATCATCAACGGTGTGATTCTGGCGAACCGCGTCACACCGTTTACCGGGCCGGATTTGCGGAACTTAAGCGATGGTGCCAAGGTCGTGACGAAGTATCTGTCGAAAGGTACCATGATCCTCGTTGCGGCAGCTCTTGTGGCATTATTGGCATTTTTTGTATGGGTCTGGATCAAAGGACCGAAATTTCAGGGGAAAATCCGCTGGTATCTGAATGTGCCGTTGATTGCTCTGGTAATTGTACTCTTTACGGGAGCAACGAATCTGGCGCTTGCAAAGCGTGTGCTTTCCAGCTATTTCGTCAACATCGCATTTGCCTACCAGGATTACGGCTATCCGTACTGTCTGGCAGTCACCTTGTTTGATACGGGAATTTCAGAGCCGAACGGCTATTCCGAACAGCTCGTGAAACAGATTGAGACGAGTGAAGGCGAACAAAAAGAGGATGATACGGTAAAACCGAATATTATCTTTTTGCAGCTGGAGTCCTTTTTCGATCCGGAGCTGGTTAATTTCCTCAACATTTCCGAGGATCCGATCCCGTATTACCGGCAGCTGATGAAGGATTATTCTTCCGGTTATCTCCGCGTGCCGGTGGTGGGAGCCGGAACAGCAAACACAGAGTTTGAAACTATTTCCGGCATGAGCCTCCGGTATTTCGGAGCGGGTGAGTATCCGTACAAATCGGTGCTTTCAGAGGAGACGTGTGAGAGTGCGCCGTATGTTTTAAAGAATCTTGGCTATGCGACCCATGCGATCCACAACAATGAAGCAAACTTCTATTCCAGAAGAAGTGTGTTCTCACGTCTTGGTTTTGATACCTTTACCTCGGAGGAATATATGCCGGATATCTCGGATGTGACGGCGACAGGATGGGTAAAAGACCATATTCTGACAAAAGAGATCATAAAAACGCTCGATGCGACAGACGAACCGGATTATATCTATACGATTTCGGTACAGGGCCACGGTGATTATCCGACAGAGCCGGTGCTTGACGATCCGGAGATTACAGTGACAGGCGCGGAAGACCGGGAAAAAAATAATTACTCCTGGGAATATTATGTAAATCAGATTCATGAGATGGACATATTTGTCAAAGAGCTGACGACAAAGCTTGCGGATTATCCGGAGCCGGTGGTACTTGTGATGTACGGGGACCATCTGCCAACGATGGGACTGAAAGTAGAAGATCTGGAGAACCGCTATCTGTATCAGACCGAATACGTAATCTGGGATAATATGGGACTGAAAAGAAAACAGGAAAACATTGCTTCCTACCAGATTGCAGCAGAGGTTATGAACCGTGTGGGAATTCATGACGGAACCATTTTCCGGTATCATCAGACGAGACGGAATACGAAGAATTATCAGGTGGATCTCGAGGTGCTGCAGTATGATATGCTGTATGGAAAACGGTACGTTTACGGAGAAGACGGAGAGACACCGTATGAGCGTGTGAAGCTGCAGATGGGTGCTCTGCCGGTAACACTGGAACGAATTGAAAAATCCGGAGAAGATACCTGGTATTTTTACGGAGAAAACTTTACGGCATCGAGCCGTGTGGAAGTCAACGAGGAGATACAGGATACCGTTTATGTCAGCCCGTCGATTCTGATGGTGCATAGTCTGACCCTGGAAGACGGTGATCAGATTACAATCGCGCAGCAGAGCAACAGCTCGACGAAGAAGGTGCTGACAAGGACAGAGCCGATGATGTATGAAGAGCCAAAAACGGTATCTACACCGACGCCGATGCCGAACCCGGACAGCACGAAAACAGATGTGACGCAGGAAAATGCCAATACGAGCACTGCGCCGCAGGATGAACTGACGGCAGCGCCGTCCGGTGCGCCGGAGGGCGAAGGCGACAAGATTGAGCCGTCAAAAACAGAAAACAGCGATAAACCGGCCGAAGACGGCGGTCTGCAGAATTAAAAAGAGTGTCCGAAAGATCATACAGTGGGGCGGATTTTGACGTCCCACTGTATCTTTTTACGGGGAAAGTCGAAAAGTCGGGACAAAATTTTGAAAATTGCTATGGACATATCCGGTCACTCGATTATAATGATACTAGGGTCTGAAAGCAGCCCTAAAATACTGAAGAATGGTGAAATAAGGTGAATTATACAGAAGCAGTTGATTATATCGAAACAATACCGAAATTTACGGTGAAGCATCCGCCGGAACATACGAGGGAGCTTCTTTCGCGCCTTGGGAATCCGCAGGAAGGGATCAAAATTATCCATGTGGCGGGCACGAACGGAAAGGGAAGCGTCTGCGCGTACTTGAATGCGATGCTGCTTGCAGGCGGCAAAAAGACAGGACTTTTTACCTCCCCGCACCTTGTACGCATCAACGAGCGGTTCCAGATCAACGGGGAAGATGTGTCGGATGAGCAGTTTCTTGACGCATTTCTCAAAGTGGAAAAAGCAGCCAAAGAATACGAGGCGGAGGGCGAAGGCCATCCGAGCTATTTTGAGACGCTGTTCCTGATGGGAATGCTGATTTTCAAAGAAGCCGGCGTGGAATATCTGGTCATGGAGACCGGCCTTGGCGGACGGCTGGATGCGACAAATGTGGTCGAAAAGCCGCTGGCATGCATCATCACGTCCATCAGCCGCGACCATACCGAGTATCTTGGCGACACCCTCGAGGCGATTGCGGGAGAGAAAGCCGGCATCATCAAAGCCGGTGTCCCGGTGATCTACGACGCAAGCCAGCCAGGTCCGACTTCTGTCATTGCCGCAAAGGCGAAAGAGATGGGAAGCCCGGCATGGCCGATGGAGCCGTCGTTCTATGAGATGAAAACACAGAGCCGTGAGGGTATCACCTTTACCTTTGCATATCCGGGCGGCGAAAAAGCAGAGCTTGCGATTCCGTACGTGGCAAAATACCAGATGATGAATGCAAGCCTTGCGTTTTACACGATGCATATTCTGCAGGACGTGCACGACATTCCTAAGAACGTGCTTGCGGAAGGTCTTTCGAAGATCAAATGGCCGTGCCGTATGGAAATGGCTGCGCCGGGCGTCATCATCGACGGCGCGCACAACGAGGACGGCATTGCACAGTTTGTCAGCACGGCAGGCTATTTTGCGAAAGAAAACGAGATCACGATTCTGTTCACGGCAGTTGCAGACAAGCACTATCATGAGATGATCGGTGAAATCTGCGAGGGCATCCATCCGTCCCATGTTGTTGCAACGCAGATCGACGGAAGCCGCGTCGTACCGGCGGAAGTGCTTGCAGAGGACTTCAGAAAAGCAGGATGCACGGATGTCTGCGCGGAATCGGAGATCGGGGCAGCGTATGAGAAGGCACTGGAAAAGAAGGGCAGCGGCATGCTGTTCTGCGTGGGTTCTCTGTATCTGGCGGGCGAACTGAAAGCATATCTTGCAAAGCGGAATGGTTAGCGAATACAGGAAGGAATTTTTTGTTTATGTTAAATTACGAAGAAGAACTGAAGAAGTTTAAACCGTGTCTCGATGTGGACGAGGTGGAGGATGCGATTTACAGCCGTGATCTGACGGATGTGATCGACATTTTGAAAGAAATGATGAAAAACGACAAGCCGGAACAGGAAAACGAGACAGAAGCGGAAAAGGAAGAGTAAGGTGCCGGAATGAACTGTATGAATTGTAAATCGGTTGTGGACGTCGGAATGGAGATCTGTCCCAACTGTGGTTTTAACCTGAGAGTACAGAGAAAATGTTTTTCTCTTTCGAATATGTACTACAATCTGGGCCTCGACAAGGCAGAGATCCGGGATCTTTCCGGAGCGATCGATATGCTGCGGCGGAGCCTGAAGTTTAACAAATACAATATCCATGCGCGGAACTTGTTAGGCCTTGTCTATTTTGAGACGGGTGAAGCGGTTGCGGCGTTAAGTGAGTGGATCATCAGCAAGAATATTATGCCGGAGAATAATGTGGCGACGGAGTATATTGCGACGCTGCAGGCGGAGCAGGCGAAGCTGGATATGATCAATCAGACGATCAAGAAATACAACAGTGCGCTGAAATGCTGCCGCGAGAACAATGAGGATGTGGCTGCAATCCAGCTGCGCAAGATTCTGAACCAGAATCCGAAGCTGATCAAGGGATATCATCTGCTGGCGCTGATTTATATTCACAAGGGTGAGTATGAGAAAGCGCGGAAGATTCTGAAAAAGGCGGCGAAAATTGACAAGACAAACTCGACGACGCTGCGTTTCCTGAAGGAGGTTGACTTCCAGACGGGTACGCAGACATCGCTGGAGCCGAGGCGGTTCGGACGCAGGGAGCGGACGGAAGAGCAGCGGGAGGACGAAAGAGAGCGGGTAGTAAGCGGCGATACGGTGATTATTCCGCCGACGTTCCGCGAGACATCGACGGCGGCTACCATGCTGAATATCGGCATTGGACTGGTGCTCGGCGCACTGGTTGTGTGGTTTCTCGTCGGGCCGGCGAATACGCAGAGAATTAACCGCCAGGCGGATGAAAAGGTTGTGGAATACAGCGGAAAAATGGCGAGCCAGGAGGCGCAGCTGAATCAGCTTCAGAGCCAGGTGGATTCCCTGAACGAAACGACGGCATCTGCCCAGCAGCAGATCCAGACGGCACAGGACACGGTGGCTTCGTATGAAAACCTTTTGAAAGCAGTGGAAGCGCAGCAGCAGGGCAATACAAGCAATGCAACCAATGCACTGACGGAGGTCAACCCGGAGGCCCTCTCTGTAGATGCAAGAGCCGTTTACGATACGATCTACAAGAGCATGCAGTCGACGATGTTCCAGGAACTCTCAGATTCTGGCGTCAGTGCGTTTGATGATTCGAATTACACGGAGGCGATTGATAAGCTTTCGAAGGCTAAGAATATCAACGACAGTGACTATACGGTGCTTAACTATCTGGCGCATGCGTATCGGCTGAGTGGGGATACCGATAATGCGATTTCGGTGTTCCAGGAGATCATCGATAAGTTCCCGGGAACCCAGAAGGCTACTAAGGCCGAGCAGCAGATTGAGGCGCTGGGGGGGACTGTGAAGACGGAGGAATAGTGAGGACGGATGCCCACGGGGCAGAATGCCGCAGGAGATGCGGCGCTGTTTCGTCGGGCTGATACCACTGACTACGCGGAGGGTGCGTGGGACGAAGGGCAAAAAAGTATAAAAGTGAGAAGATAAAACACAAAAGATGAAATTCGCTTTACGGCGAAAAATCTTTTGTGTTTTTTATTTTATGACAGGAAAAAGGGAGGATGGGAAATGGATAATCGTGTTTGGGTGAAGGATGCGGTGATGACGATTCGGCTTCCGGAAGAGGTGGATCATTTTGTGGCTGACCGGCTTCGGGAGGAGGCGGGGGAGATTTTGGTGGAGAGGAATGTGAGGGAGGTGGTGTTTGATTTTCGGAAGACGGTGTTTATGGACAGTTCGGGGATTGGACTGGTGATGGGGAGGTTTCGGGAGATGGAGCTGATTGGCGGGAAGGTGAGAGCGGTGCATGTGGGAGAGCGGATGCGGAGGATTCTGGTGATGTCGGGGGTGACGCGGGTGATTGAGGTGGAAGAGGAGAAGACGTGGAAGTAGGTTTTGGACGGGGAGTGGGCAGAAAGGGGAATGGGATGATGCGAGAAAGGATGAAAACAGAAGAGAAGATGCGGTGGAATACGATGACGCTGGAATTTGAGAGCCGTCCCTGCAATGAGAGTTTTGCGCGGGTGTCTGCGGCGGCGTTTCTGGCGCAGCTGAATCCGACGGTGGAGGAAGTGGCGGATGTCAAGACGGCGATTTCGGAGGCGGTTACGAATGCGATGATTCACGGATACCGGCAGGAAAAAGGGAAAATTCAGATGAAGTGTGTGCTGGATCTGGAGGAGAAGGTGTTTCAGGTGACGGTAAAAGATACCGGCGTCGGGATCGAAAATGTGGAGAAGGCGATGGAGCCGATGTTTACGACCTGCCCGGAGCTGGAGCGGTCGGGGATGGGGTTTTCGTTTATGGAGGCGTTTATGGATGAGCTGGAAGTAAGGTCGCATCCGGGATGGGGGACGGAAGTGGTGATGAAACGGAAAATCGGTGTGCATCCGGAAATGTAAGGGCCGGATCGGAAGTCATAGGAGTCAGAATGCATGGAACATACGCTTGCCCTGATCGAAAAGGCACACGAAGGGGATAAAGCGGCAAGGGATACACTGGCAGAGGAAAATATGGGACTGGTCTGGAGCATGGTGAGGCGGTTTGCAAACCGCGGGGTGGAGATGGAGGATCTGTGCCAGATCGGGAGCATTGGGCTGTTGAAGGCGATTGATAAATTTGATCCTTCGTTTGAAGTCTGTTTTTCGACGTATGCGGTTCCGATGATTGCGGGGGAGATCCGGCGGTTTCTGCGGTCGGAGGGGATGGTGAAGGTGAGCCGCCCGATCCGGGAACTGGCGTGGAAAGCGTATGCGGTGCGTGAGCGGCTGGAGCGGGAGAACGGGCGCGATCCGACGCTGGCGGAGATAGCGGGGGAGCTTGATGTTACCGTGGAAGAAATCGTGGAGGCGATGGAGTCCGGCGCGGAGGTGGAATCGCTGCAGAAGACCATCTATCAGGGGGAAAACCACGATATTTCTCTGATGGACCGCATTCCGGAAAAAGAGAACGGGCAGGAAAAGCTGCTGAACCGGATTTTCTTGGAAGAGCTGTTGGGACGACTGCCCGCGAAGGAGCGGCAGCTCATCTACATGCGCTATTTTCAGGACATGACGCAGGCGCAGATCGCCGGAAAACTGGGGATTTCGCAGGTGCAGGTGTCGCGGATGGAAAAGAAGATTCTGCGGCAGATGCGGATGGAAAAGGTCTGACAAAAATACAAATCCGGCGGAAGGGCGCTTTTCCTGGGAAAGGCAGAGAAAAGTGCCTGAAACCCGGGCGGATAAAGGAAGAAAAGAAAGGCGAAGCGGGGAAAGGCGGCAGAAAGTTTAAAAATATTCACTGGAATATCGGAGGAAGGTGTGCTACAATGAGCGAAATACGAAGAAAGGCAGGTGGAAGAACATGGATTATCTGACAGAAAATGTGGCGGTCAATCTGAAACGGATCCGGCAGTCGAAAGGGATGAGTCTCGACCAGGTCTCAGAGCAGACCGGGGTCAGCAAGAGTATGCTCTCGCAGATCGAAAAGGGAACGGCGAACCCGTCGCTTGGCGTGCTCGGGAAGATTACGAGCGGCCTGCGGATTGAATTTCAGGAGCTGATTGCAACGCCGCTGGTGGATAGTTATCTTGTGACACCGGAGAATCTGGTTCCGACGAAAGAGCTGGAGGGGCAGTACACTGTGTGGACGTTCTTTCCGTATGAGGACACGCGGCTTGTGGAAATCTACCGCATCGACATCGAACCGGGCGGAACGTATGTGAGCGGCGGCCACGGAGAGAAAACAAGAGAGTACCTGGTGGTGACAGACGGCGTGATGACCGTGGAGTGCAATGGAAAAGAGCATGAGATCCACTTGAAGCAGGCATTCCGTTTCGAGACAGACCAGACCCACATCTACCGCAACAGAGGGACGGAGAAGACGAGCTGCATGTGTTTCTTTCTCGACTATCACTAAAAGCCGCAGAATAACAGGCTTTCTTTTTTTGAATGAACTGTTCAATATAATGGACAGAAGTCCACTGGAACATCAGAATAAAAAACAACGGATATGAAAAAAAATACGGTGGAAGACGAAAAAACATCAAAAAAGAATAGAAAAAGCGGGTGTTAAAGAAAAAGCAAAAATAAAAAACTTTTTTAAAAAAAGTAATTGACAAATATAGGGAGTGGTGCTATTGTATGGTTGTACAAAATAATAAACGAAAAACAAAGCAAAGACGCTTACCAACGAGTAGTCTTTGCTTTTTTGTTTTTTATTTAAAAAATCTTTTCAACGCTATGGGAGGATAACACTATGAGATTAAAAGACACAGGATTAACGGTTCAGGACATCAAAGACAAAGTAAACAAGTACATGATCGAGACCTACGAGCGTTTCGATTTCCTTGCAGAAACCGCAGAGGGGATGTACATGTACGACGAAAACGGAACGCCGTATCTTGACTTTTACGCAGGCATCGCCGTAAACAACGCCGGAAACAGAAACCCGAAAGTTGTTGCTGCAGCAAAAGAGCAGCTCGACGATATCATGCATACCTTCAACTATCCATACACCATCCCGCAGGCACTGCTTGCTGAGAAAGTCTGCGAGACCATCGGCATGGACAAGATCTTCTATCAGAACTCCGGTACCGAGGCGAACGAGGCCATGATCAAAATGGCAAGAAAGTACGGCATCGAGAAATACGGCCCGAACCGTTACCACATCGTAACCGCAAAGATGGGCTTCCATGGAAGAACCTTCGGTGCCATGTCTGCAACCGGTCAGCCGGGCAACGGATGCCAGGTTGGATTCGGACCGATGACCTACGGATTCTCCTACGCACCGTACAATGATCTGCAGGCCTTCAAAGATGCATGTACCGAAAACACCATCGCCATCATGGTTGAGCCGGTACAGGGCGAAGGTGGTGTTCATCCGGCAACGAAAGAGTTCATGCAGGGACTCCGGAAGTTCTGTGATGAGAACGACATGCTGCTTCTGATTGATGAAGTACAGACCGGCTGGTGCAGAACCGGTGCGGTAATGTCTTACATGAACTACGGCATCAAACCGGATATCGTATCCATGGCAAAAGGTCTTGGCGGCGGAATGCCGATTGGCGCAATCTGCGCAACAGCTGAAGTAGCAAAAGCCTTTACCCCGGGATCTCACGGAACTACCTTCGGCGGCCATCCAGTCAGCTGTGCAGCAGCACTGGCAGAAGTCAACGAACTGATCGACCGCGACCTTGCCGGAAATGCAAAGAAAGTCGGTGATTACTTCGCAGAAAAATTAGCAAAACTGCCGCATGTCAAAGAAGTCAGACATCAGGGACTGCTGGTCGGCGTAGAGTTTGATGATACCATCAGCGGCGTAGAAGTCAAACATGGCTGCCTTGACCGCCATCTGCTGATCACCGCCATCGGAGCGCACATCATTCGTCTGATCCCTCCGCTTATCGTAACCGAGGAGGACTGCGACAAGGCAGTTGCTATCATCGAAGAAACCGTAAAAGCTCTGGAAAAATAAAGAATTCTTATAGAAACAAAGAAAATCTCATAGCGTGAAAAGAACAGGACAAGGACGTCAAAAAGCAAAGAACCATGCTTCGCCCCTGTCCTGTTTTTCTTTTCATTCTGTGAATCGGAAACAACAGGTAAAACAGAGAAATTAAATGTGAGAGGAAAACGGTATGGGACATCTGGTTATCACAATCGGCTGCGAGTACGGAGCCAAAGGAAATGCCATCGGCAGGAAAATTGCGGAGGATCTCGGAATTAAGTTCTACGATCGCGATCTGGTGGATCAGATTATTGAAGAAGTCGGAATTCCGAAAGACATCATGAACCGTGTAGAAGAGGGCGGTACGATTGCCGGAAAAGGAGCCGAGGGCGATGTCCGTGGATCCTTCTCAAAATATGCGGACCTGACCGAGCGTGCGATTCATGTACAGAAGCAGATCATCCGGAAACTGGCAGAAAAAGAGGCCTGCGTCATCATCGGACGATCCGCGGATTACATCTTAAAGGACAGCAAAGATATCAAGCTCCTCCGGGCTTTTATCTATGCACCGGATGAGATCCGCATTCAGAATATCATGAAGAGCCACAGCCTTTCCGAGAGCGATGCAAAAATTCTGCTGCTCGAGAAGGACAAACGGTATCACAAGCGTCATCTGGCGCTGACCGGCAGCAACCGCGGAGACCGGCACAACCGAGACATTCTGATCAACAGTGCATTCCTTGGTGTGGAGGGCACAGCGGAATATCTCGAGGAACTGATTCAGAAGAAATACGGAAGCGGGGAGGAATAAGCCATGGAACAGAAAAAATCAGAATTTGACAAAGTATTAGGTGCATGGGATATTCTCGTCATCGCTTTCGGAGCCATGATCGGCTGGGGCTGGGTCGTATCCTCAGGAAGCTGGATTCAGAAGGGCGGCGTTGTCGGAGCTTCAATTGCGTTTGCGATCGGCGGTGTCATGATCTTCTTCATCGGACTGACTTACGCAGAACTGACTGCAGCGATGCCGCAGTGCGGCGGCGAGCACGTCTTCAGCTACAAGGCGATGGGCCCGAACGGTTCGTTCATCTGTACCTGGGCGATTATTTTAGGATATGTCAGTGTTACGTGTTTCGAGGCGTGCGCCTTCCCAACCATCATCACGTATCTGTGGCCGGGATTCCTGAAAGGCTATATGTACAGCGTGGCAGGATTTGATATCTATGCTTCCTGGGTAGCCGTAGCCGTTATTGTAGCGTTCCTCATCACACTGATCAATGTGCTGGGCGCAAAAACAGCAGCCGTTCTGCAGACGGTCCTTACCTGTATCATCGGCGGCGCTGGTATCCTTCTGATTGTGGCATCCGTGATCAACGGAGATTCCAGCAATCTGCAGGGACAGATGTTCGTCGGCGAGAGCACCGGAACGATGTTCCAGAACATCATCAAAGTTGCTGTTGTTACCCCGTTCTTCTTCATCGGCTTTGACGTTATCCCGCAGGCAGCAGAGGAAATCAACGTTCCGTTAAAGAAAATCGGTAAAATGATGATTCTCTCCGTTGTACTCGCTGTTGTTTTCTATTCCTGTGTTATCCTGGCTGTCGGCTATGTGCTGAACCCGTCCGAAATCCTGAGCTCGGAAGCAGGAACCGGACTTGTCACAGCAGATGCGATGGCGAAAGCGTTCGGTACAGCGGTTATGGCAAAAGTCATCATCGTCGGCGGTATGTGCGGTATCATCACATCCTGGAACTCCTTTATGATCGGCGGTTCCCGTGCCCTGTACTCTATGGCTGAATCCTACATGATTCCGCCGATGTTCGCAAAGCTTCATCCGCAGCACAAAACTCCGATCAACGCCCTGTTCCTGATCGGCGCGCTGACTATGCTGGCTCCGTTTGCAGGACGAGGCATGATGGTGTGGATCTGTGATGCAGGTAACTTTGGATGCTGTCTTGCCTACTGTATGGTATCTCTTTCCTTCCTGATCCTGCGGAAGAAAGAGCCGGATATGCCGCGTCCGTACCGTGTTCCGGCGTACAAATTTGTTGGAACGATGGCAGTTCTGATGTCCGGATGCATGGTGCTTGTTTACTGCATTCCTGGTTCCGGCGGAACGCTGGTATGGCAGGAGTGGCTGATGGTAGGCGGCTGGAGCCTCCTCGGTGTTGTATTCTTTGCAGTCTGCAAGTTCAAATATAAAGAGAAGTTCGGCAGTCTGATCGAGCTGATCTCCGACGAGGACGCAGCGTCCCTGATGCCGGAGGCAGACGATGCGGAACTCGACGTTGTTATCGATGCAGCGATCGACCGTGTCCTTGCCAAAATGGCTGGCTGAAGCTGAGATAGGATAAAACAAAGCGTGTCGGAAAGAAAAATTTTCGGCACGCTTTCTGAAAGAAAGGGGAAAAATAAGATGAATCCATTCGAATTTTCGATTCCACAGAATATTATTGTCGGAGCAGGAACGCTTGCCAAACTGCCGGAGTGTGCCAAGAAGATGGGCGGAACCCATGCGATGATTCTTTCCGGTCCTACCCTGAAAAAAATGGGCGTTGTGGACAAAGCAGCGGACAGCCTGAAAGCGGCAGGCATCGCAGCCGATATTTTCACAGATATTGAGGCGAATCCGTCTGTGACGACAGTAGAAAAAGCAACCGAGAGCTATCTTGCTTCCGGCGCAGACTTTCTCGTAGCACTCGGCGGCGGTTCTCCGATGGATGTAGCAAAGGCCGTCGGTGTGACGGCAAAATACGGCGGAAGCATTACGGAATACGAAGGCGCACACAAAGTGCCGGGAAAAATTGTCCCGCTGATTGCCATTCCGACGACTGCGGGAACCGGCTCCGAGGTGACCGCATTTTCCGTGATCACCGACCACAGCAGAGATTACAAGCTGACCGTATTCAGCTATGAACTTCTGCCGGAGTATGCCATTCTCGATCCGGAACTTTTAACTTCCGCTCCGGCATCCGTTGCGGCAGCGTGCGGTATTGATGCTTTTATCCATGCGGAGGAGGCTTATATTTCCACAGCCGCATCTCCGTTCTCCGATGCCATGGCAGAAAAAGCGATGGAATTGATCGGTAAAAATATCCGCCGTTTCGTGGCGCGCAGAACCGATCTCGAAGCCGCAGAGGCGATGCAGACCGGTTCGCTGTTTGCGGGTATTGCATTTTCCTACGCAAGACTTGGAAATGTCCATGCAATGAGTCATCCTGTGAGCGCCTTCTTCGATGTGCCGCACGGCGTGGCAAATGCCGTTCTGCTTCCGGTCATCGCAGAGTACAATGCACTGGCAGACCATGGAAGATATCTGAAGATCTACAACTACATCAGCGAAATCCCGGCATACGCCGATGAATTTGAGCCAATGATGCTGGTCGGCGCGATCCGCGAGCTGACCGCAGCCATCGGAATCCCGGCCAGCCTGACCGATGCGATCCGCCAGGCGGCAAAGGGAAAAGAAGTGACAGCAGAGGAGATCGAGAGCAAAATCGTGCCGATGGCGGTAGATGCGATGAAGAGCGGAAACATCGCCGTCAACCCGAGAGCGTCCCGTCAGCAGGACATCGAGGCGCTGTACCGGAAAGCACTGTAGGAGAGAAATCTAATATAGATATAGAAGAAACCGTAAAGGGCGATGCTGTGAAAAGTATGTACAGCATCGTCCTTTTTCTGCTTGTATTCCGAAAATATGTGCTGTAAAATAAATTTATCGTGCTGTTCTTACAAAACAGAGCAGCGAGGGGTGGATTTTTTTATTAAATCTTACTATTGGAGGAAGCAAAACATGGAAAATAATGTATTGCAGCAATTAAAAGAAAATATCGCAAAGGTCATGATCGGAAACGAGCGCACGATCGAGCTTGTCCTGACCTGCCTTGTTGCCAAAGGTCATATCCTGCTCGAGGATGTCCCGGGGACAGGAAAAACGGTCATGGCGAAATCCCTTGCGAAATCCGTCGAGGCAGAGTTCGGCCGCATCCAGTTCACACCGGACTTACTGCCGTCCGATGTTACCGGTCTCAATTATTTTGATGCCAAAAGCGGAGAGTTCGTCTTTTCGAAAGGCCCTGCCTTCTGCAACATTCTGCTTGCCGATGAGATCAACCGTGCAACGCCGAAGACGCAGAGCAGCCTTCTCGAGTGCATGGCTGAGCGCCAGATCACCGTGGACGGTGTGACACGGCCGCTCGAGGAGCCGTTCCTCGTCATCGCCACGCAGAACCCGCTCGAGACGCTCGGAACCTTCCCGCTGCCGGAGGCGCAGATGGACCGTTTTTTAATGAAACTTTCGATGGAAGCATTAAGCCCGGCGGAAGAGACGCAGATGATCGCCCGTTTCCTGACCGAGGAGCCGCTCGCCGAGCTGTCGTCTGTCTGCCCAAAAGAAGAAATCCGTACCCTGCAGGAGGCGTGTAAAGAAGTCTACCTGCATCCGGAACTGGTACAGTATCTCGTCCGCATCGTACAGGAGACGAGAGTCAACAGCAAGATTGCAAGCGGTGTGAGCCCGCGTGGAACACTCGCATTTTTACGTGCCGTACAGGGCCACGCGCTGGTGCAGGGACGAAACTACGTTGTGCCGGAGGACTTCAAGACCGTGGCTGTTCCGGTACTCGCACACCGTCTCACCATGCAGATCGGCGCAGACGACGGAAGAGCCGCAGAATCGGTGATCGAGGAAATTTTAAACCGCATCGATCTGCCGACCGAAAACTGGTCAGGAAGGTAACGGACTATGCTTCTTTTATTACTATTTGGAATGGCGCTTGCCTGGTTTCTGCAGAAAAAGCTGTACCAGAAAAACTGGCAGAAAAATCTGAAAATCCAGGTCAGCTTCCAGGATTCTGCGATCTATGAGGGCGAGGAGAGTACGTTAAAAGAGGTCGTCGTAAACGACAAACTGCTGCCGATTCCGGCACTCGAGCTTGGCATTTCGATGAGCCGCAATCTGGAATTCGACCGCGAGGCAAAAGCAAACGCGAGCATCACCGACCAGAGCTACAAACGCGATGTCTTTTCGTTCCTGTTTCATCAGCAGGTCACGAGAACACTGCCGTTTCAGGCGAAAAAACGAGGATTCTACGAGATCACCGGTGCGCATGCCGTAGCGTACGATCTTTTTTTCCGGGAGGGTCTTTACAGCGATTACCCGCAGCAGACACAGATGTACGTTTACCCGCGCCAGGTCGATACTGCACGGATTCAGATGATCTGCCGTGCCGTGTCGGGCATGGTTCTGTCACGGAATCGCCTGTACGAGGACCCGTTTGAATTTTCCGGTATCCGCGATTACCGGAAAGAAGACCCGATGAACCGCATCAACTGGAAATCGTCGGCACGGATGGGAGATCTGATGGTCAATCAGTTTGACGCGACGACGAGCGTGGAAGTTACGGTGCTTCTCGATATCGAGGACGCCAACATTCTGCGCGAGGAAGCGCAGGTCGAGGAGAGCATCCGCATCACGTCTTCGCTTGCGGCGCGGATGGTGAAAAACAAGATGAATCTGTGGGTGAAGAGCAATGCGAAAGATGAGGAGACCGGCGAGGAGCTGCGTGTCCATCTGGCAGCGGGCGCCGGAAAAACAGCGGAGCTGAACCGGAAACTGGCGTGCGTGCAGCTTGGGGGCAATCTCACAGGCAGCGCGGAGTTTCTGCACAAAGAGGCGGAAAAAGAGCTCACCGGCCACACCTACGTTGTCGTATCCAAAAACAGAACCGATGAGGTCCGTGAGGCGCTTCATCTGCTCTCCGGTGCGCAGAACCAGGTGCTGTGGGTGATTCCGTATCTGCCGGGCGAAGAAGTTCCGTCGGAGCAGAACCGTGCGTACACCGCAATCGGCTGGGAGGTGAAACCATGGAAATAAAAAAGACACCGGTACAGATCCCGCTGACCTGGCTTCATGTCTGGCTTTTATTCGCCGGCATCTATGGCTTTGCCGCCGGTTTTCTGGGGCTGACGGGAAGGGAGGCGCTGTATTTCTGCGCCATATCCTTATTGCTGCTGATTCCGGCCGCTGCAAGCTGGATTCTGATCCGGAAAACGAAAGCACTCTGGCAGTTTCTGCTTGGCGGAATTGCGGTCTGCGCGGTGACGTATCTGGCAGCGAAATTTTTCTGTTCCCTGTTCAGTGTGCAGGCGGCAGCGGTAATTGAAGCGGCTGCGGCGGCAAACGATGGAAAAAACAAGTTTGAGAACGGTATTTCTCCTGCATTTCTGGAGAGCCTTTCCGGCGTGATGACGGGTCTTATGGCCGCTGTGATTTTCCTGATCCGCGGCTATGTCAGAATCCGCAAAGGCCAGTTAAAGAAAGCAGCGCAGGAACTGCCGGCCGGCTCAATGCCGCTGGCGGATATGGAAGCGTGGGAGATCCCGACGCTCCTCGATGAGCCAAAGCCCCTTCATTTTCTCTGGTTTATGATACAGTATGTGATCGGTGTGCTGATGAAAATGCCGTTCTACTGGCATCTGATCTACTGGTTTTTCTTTGCAGATGTATTCCTGTGCTTCTTCTGCCAGTACCTCGACGGCATGCACGGGTTCATCCGTGACCATCAGAAAATCGCCAATCTCCCGGTGGAGACGATGCAGCGGACGGGAAAACTGATCCTGAAAATTGCAGTACTCCTTCTGGTACTGTTCGTGCTCCCATCGGCGCTCTACGGAAAGGATCCGATTGCGGAGGCGATCGCAGGATATGAGCCGAAAGAGCTGGAAAGCGATCTTACGATCGAAACACCGGAGGCCGAGGCGCCGCAGGGCATGGAGCAGGCCGATCTGTCCGATATGCTGGGGGACAAAGAGTACAAACCGATGCCGCAGTGGATCCAGAATCTTTTTACGGCGGTCATGTATCTTGTGATGGTTGCCGTCGGAATCGCGGTTCTGCGGGCGATTTACCAGAGCGTAAAAAATGCGGGAAAAGCCTTCTCAGAGGATGAGGAGGACGAAGTTCTCTTCCTGCATCAGGGAAACGACGAACGGGAAAATCTGCCGTGGCGGCGGGAAAAGAAAGAGGGCTATCTCTCCCCGAATATGCGTATCCGCCGGAAGTATAAAAAAACGATCAAAAAAGCCGGAAAATACCAGCCGACCGGAGCCGAAACCCCGGCGGAGCTGGAAGAGAGAAACGAGCTTTCCGGCGACGGCATGAGACGGCTGCACGACGGCTATGAAAAAGCCCGTTACAGCCGCGAGGGCTGCACAAAAGAAGAGGCGGAAGCGCTGCGGAACTGATTTAAAACCAGTTCCCGGCAGCAGTCCACAGCCAATAGAGAAAGCCGAGCAGCCAGCTTGCAAAGACACCGTACAGAATGACAGGTCCGGCGATGGTGAAAATTTTCGCACCGATGCCGAAGACCTGTCCTTCTTTTTTATATTCAATCGCAGGAGCTGCAACCGAGTTGGCAAAGCCGGTGATCGGGACGAGCGCACCGCAGCCGGCAAAGGTGACGATTTTCTGATAGATGTTGAGGCCGGTTAAAATCACACTGCTAAGGATCAGAATCAGCGAGCACCAGGAGCCGGCGTCATCTTTGCTGAGTGAGAACTGCGTTTTGCCGATATGGAGCAGAATCTGCCCCACGACACAGATCAGACCGCCGACGATAAAGGCTTTTGCCATATTGCAGAAGAGATTCTGCTTTGGCGTCACCTCTTTGACAAACTGTTCGTATTCTTTTTTTGCCCGTTCATTTTTTAAACTCTGCATCACATCTTACCTCCAGTTCTTATTGAAATCCACTTGCAAAATAATAGAGAGAGCCCGCGATTTTCCCTGCCGCCATGCAGAGAATTACAAACGGCAGTCCGCGCGTCAGTCCGATCCGGCGGCAGAGGATCGAAAACATGTTGACGACTTCGCCGAGCGCGATGATCCAGCTTCCCAGATAAATGCCCGCAAAAAGCCAGAACACACCGGCCGTCCAGGAGGGCAGGGAAAACGAGAAGGTGCCAAGCGAGAAAAGATCGCCGAACAGCGCCCCGGCCATACAGCAGCATTCGTAAAAACGCAGGCTCTCTGCTGTCTTTGTGATGCCGGCGTACCGTGTCACGATGCCAAGGCCGATCACAAGCGCGACAAGGCCGCTCGCGATGAAAAAGCCAAGGCTAAGACCGGCTGTGATCAGCAGGATCTCTGGCAGGATTCGCATGAAAAGCCTCCTTTCCTTTACCGGAGCGGTCGTTCTGTTCGAGAATGGTCGTATCGATATCATCCTCGTAGACCCGCATTTCCACCTCGAGCGGCGTCGGGTCCTGCGTGAATTTCCGCCGTCCGAAATGGTTGAAATAGAGCACGACGCCAAGGCCGATGCCGATGGAATATGAAATTTCCAGCACCGAAAATCCGGGCGTCATCTGCGGGAGAAAACGGGTGTAAACATCCAAAAACAGCTCGCGGATGCCGATGTCGGTGTGGAAGGTCATAATGGAAAACGCAGTTCCGATAAACGTAAGGATGCCGACCAGAATCGTTTTGCACCAGCTGATCCAGGTGTTTTTCTGACGCGGATCCTCGTACGTTAAAATAAAATTCGGCTCGCCGATGTGGGTGACATCGACGTGCTCCTCGGCCTCCGTGACGAGGCGGACGAGGGTGGAGGCGGAGCAGACGTAGCGTCCGTATCCGTCATCGGGAAGATGCGCCACGCGGCGGACCTGATTGCGGGCAAGGACAGCGCCGTCTGAACAGGAAAGCTGCGCCACATCGCCGAGCGTCACGACGGGACTGGTGATTTTGATATTCCGCTCCGTCTGAAGATACAGCATTTCACTCATGAAAAACATTCCTCTAAAAGTTTCTGAAACAGGATTTTTGTGCTACAGCGTACAGAGTTCCCTAAAACAGGAAAATCATGCGTAAGAATGGAAAAAACGGAAATACTGAAGGTCAGAAATGGTAAGACGCAAAATAAGAAAACGGAGGAATTTGCCGATGAGACAGATGACAGGAAAGCAGAGCATCTCGTTTGCCAAAGCCGTCTATATCGAGGGCAGCGCGGCGATTGTAGGAGAAAAGGAAAAGGATGGACCGCTGGGCGAATACTTTTCGCACACGCTTTCGGACCCGATGTGCGGGCAGGAGAGCTGGGAGGAGGGCGAGAGTGAACTGCAGCTTGCCACCGCGAAGCTGGCAATGCAGAAAGCCAATGTGAGGCCAGAGCAGATCCGCATGATTTTTGCGGGCGATCTTCTGGCACAGTCAATCGCATCATCGTTCGGCCTGGTGGATCTGAACTGCCCGCTCTACGGCCTGTTCGGTGCCTGCTCGACGATGGGAGAGGCGCTTTCGCTTGGCGCGATGGCAGTCGCAGGAGGATACGGTGACCGGGTGCTGGCGGTGACATCGAGCCATTTTGGAACGGCGGAGAAGGAGTTCCGTTTTCCGCTCGCCTACGGAAACCAGCGCCCGCCGTCCGCGAGCTGGACGGTGACGGGAAGCGGCGCGTGTGTGCTTGGGAAAACGAAGAGCAGAGTGAAAATCACGGGCGCTACGACGGGAAAAATCATTGATTACGGGCTGAAAGACAACCAGAACATGGGCGCCTGCATGGCCCCCGCTGCGTGCGATACGATTGCACAGAACCTCGTCGATTTCAACCGGGAACCGGCCGATTACGACCGCATTGTGACGGGAGATCTCGGCGTTGTGGGGCGGGAAATTCTGCTGGAGCTGCTGAAGAAAAAAGGATACGATATCTCGGAACAGCACAGTGACTGCGGCATGCTGATCTTCGATCCGGCAAAACAGGACACCGGTGCGGGCGGAAGCGGCTGCGGCTGTGCGGCATCGGTGCTGGCGGAGTATCTGCTGCCGAAGCTGGAAAACGGAGAGTGGAAGAGGATTCTGTTTGTACCGACTGGTGCGCTGATGTCGAAGGTCAGCTTTCAGGAGGGCAGCAGCGTGCCTGGTATTGCACAGGCGGTTGTAATCGAGAGGGAGGAGGATGTGTAAAATGGGAACGTTCATGGAATATTTCAATGCCTTCTGGGTCGGCGGCCTCATTTGTGCCCTGTGCCAGATTCTGCTCGACCGCACGAAAATGCTGCCGGGAAGAATTATGGTAACGCTTGTGTGCACGGGCGCGGTGTTGAGCTTTCTGGGACTCTACGATCCATTTGCAGAATACGCCGGGGCAGGCGCGTCGGTGCCGCTGCTCGGGTTCGGGCATCTTTTGTTTCAGGGAGTAAAAGATGCCGTAAAAGAAAGCGGATTTTTAGGAGTGTTCCAGGGCGGATTAAAGGCGGGGGCTGTCGGAACATCAGCGGCGTTGATTTTCGCGTATCTTGCAAGCTGGATTTTCCAGCCGAAGATGAAAAAATAGCAGGTGAAAAATTGCGCAGAAGCAGGCGGACTGATATAATAAAGAAAAATGCCGCAGAAAAAAGCAGAATCGCAGCGGCAGGACGAATACAGAAAAAAGCGGGTGTTTTGCGGAAAAAACATCAAAACACCCGCGACAGGAAGAAAGGAAGTCTGCAATGAAGACAAGAGAAGAAGCGCTATCCTATGGCCTTTCCTTCCCGGACACATATCAGGAAGCACCGTTCCACGATGACAACTGGCAGCTCATCCGCGTGAAAGGAAGCAAAAAGGCATTTCTGTGGGTCTATGAAAAGGACGGAATCATTCAGCTGAATGTAAAAGCAAACCCGGAATGGCGGGACTACTGGCGCGATGCATTCGCGTCAGTTATCCCGGGATATCATCAGAACAAAGAACATTGGAACACGATTCTCCTCGACGGAACCGTACCCGATGACGCTGTGCGTACCATGATCGCCGAGAGCTACGACATCATCACGGACAGCCCGACCAAAAGAATCTATGAGGCGGTAAAGCAGATTCCGCGCGGAAAAGTGGCGACATACGGCCAGATAGCAGCGCTTGCAGGCGAGCCGAAGATGGCGCGTGCCGTGGGAAACGCCTTACATAAAAACACAGATCCGGAGCACATTCCATGCTACCGTGTGGTAAACTCCAAAGGCGAACTGGCCGCGGAATTTGTCTTCGGCGGCGCCGGGAAACAGGCGGATATGCTGGAGGCAGACGGCATTGTGCTGGAAAACGGCCGCGTCAATTTAAAGAAGTACGGCATCAACGTGGAAGAGATGCTGGCACAGCGGGAGCTGGAGCAAAACTGAAAAAACAGGATGCACAAAACAGCGAAAGACCGGAACGGCAGAGGAAAATGTCCGTTTCGGTCTTTCATTATGTTTGGCTTATAAAATTAGAAAATACAATTATTTCGCATTGAATACATACTTATCCATACGGTCAAATGCCTCTTTCACAAGCACATGCGGCAGTGCCAGATTCAGGCGGATCGCATACGGTCTGTGGAACGGCCGTCCGTCCTGCCAGATCACGCCGACAGCAACACCGGCTTTCAGCAGTGTATCCATATCGGTATCATGCTCCTTGCACCACTCCTCGCAGTCGAGGTACAGCATGTACGTTCCTTCTGGTTTGGAAAGCTTCACGCCCTTGAAATGCTCGAGAATGTAGTTGTACGCATAATCCGCATTCGATTTCAGCACTTCGCGCAGTTCATCCACCCACTGGTATCCCTCCGGACGGTAAGCGCCGATCAGCGCATGAACAGAGAGTACGTTCGGAGAATTGTAGTGAGAAAGGGACGAAGCCTTCTCCACACGGTCGCGCAGCATGCGGTTGTAGATGATGTGGTAGGAGCCTACAAGGCCAGCCAGGTTAAAGGTCTTGGACGGTGCATAAAGTGCGATGGTGCGCTCGCGTGCATCCTTCGAAACGGACTGCGTTGGGATATGTTTGAAGCCCGGCAGTGTCAGGTCAGACCAGATCTCATCGGAGATGACAACGCATTCATTTGCTTTGTAAATTTCCATCGCCTTTTCAATTTCCTCGCGCTCCCAGACACGGCCTGTCGGGTTGTGCGGAGAGCAGAAAATCGCGAAATGAATGTTGTGTTCTTTTAACTTGCGGTCCATATCGGCGTAGTCCATACGCCATACGCCGTTCTCATCCTGAACAAGATCGGAGAGAACGATATTGCGTCCGCAGTTCTCAAGAACACCGGTAAAACCGATGTATGTCGGGGAATGCAGAAGAATGGATTCGCCCGGGGATGTAAAAGCGGCAGCAGCCGAAGCAACACAGCCGAGCACGCCGTTCTCATAGCCGATCGCCTCACGCGGCAGATCTTCCACACCGTTGCGCTCTTTCTGCCAGCGGATGATGCTGTCAAAATATGCATCCGGCAGATTAAAGTAGCCAAAATGCGGTTCGTTGACTCTCGCGTGAATTGCTTCCTGAATGGTCGGAAGAGACGGGAAGTTCATGTCGGCCACCCACATCGGGATGCGGGAGAAGCCCTCTTTGACTTCCGCACCCGGAATCGGGATCTGATCGACAGCGATCGAATCGTGGCCGCTGCGGTTCATCAGAGATGTAAAATCGTATTTCATTGGTAAAAACCCTCCTTTGTGTTTGCTGTGCTCTCGAAGTAAAACCAAAAGCACATGGAAAACCGGATGCAGCTTCCTTTCCTCGCTGAAAGAAAAACCTGCAGCCGGCTGAATACAAATATTATAACACGGAGGGGAATTTTCGTAAACAAAAGAATGCTTTATTCGGCACCATTTATTCCGCGCCGATCCAGTTATCGCGGTTGATTGCTTCCGTGTGGCTGGTGCTTTCGTTCATGATTTTCTGCAGATCCGGCCGGTCATAGTTGACAATGCCCTTTCCGAGATATTCATGGCTGCCGCGCCGGAAGACGCTGACGACATCGCCTTTCTTAAAATCGCCTTCGACTGCCACGATGCCTTTGGGAAGCAGGCTCTTTGCCTGAACAGCAAGTGCTTCTGCGGCACCCTCATCGACGTAGAGATTGCCCGCACTCGGCGCATAGAATGCCATCCACTGCAGACGCGTTTTCATGTTGTGGCCGCTGGCGGTAAAGTACGTTCCTTTTACGGTTCCTTTCACCGCACGCACAATGTTGTTTTCCTCCGCCGAGGAGCAGATCAGAACCGGCACACCGGCTCTTGTGGCAAGCGAAGCGGCGGAGAGCTTCGTTGTCATGCCTCCCGTTCCGTTGCCCGATCCCGCACCGCCTGCCGTAGCAGTGAGCTCCGGCGTGATCTCATTTACCACGTCGATATGGCGCGCATTCGGGTCACTCTTTGGATTGGCAGTGTAGAGCCCGTCGATATCGGTCAGCAGAATCAGAAGCGATGCATGCAGCATCGCAGCCACCTGGGCGGAGAGCGTGTCGTTGTCGCCGACCTTCAGCTCCTCAATCGCGATCGTATCGTTCTCATTGATGATCGGAATCGCACCGCGCCCGAGCAGGACGGAGAGGGAGCCGAAGATGTTTTTATAGCGGCGGCGGTCCTCAAAGTCACTGCGGTTCAAAAGAATCTGCGCACACGGAATCTGGTACGCCATCAGATTTTTCGTGTATTCCTCCATCAGAAGGCCCTGGCCGACAGCAGCGGCAGCCTGTTTATCGGCAATTTTCGTCGGCCGTTTTTTAAAGCCGAGACGGGAAAAGCCTGCGGCGATCGCACCGGAGGAAACGAGAATCACATGGTGGCCTGCCGTCTGCAGCGCGGCAAGCTGGGTCGTAATGTTCCGTATTTTTTCAGCATCCATGGTTCCGTCTGAGAGTGTCAGGGAGCTGGTGCCGACTTTCACAACTATCGTCTGTTTTTCCATCATGAAAACCTCAAATGTAAGAAATGATAAGAAACGTTGTTTACGGGTGACAAAACATCAATTACAGACACTTTAACACAGTACTGTGTGAGAGTCAAGAAGATGCGGAATGGTCGTTACATTTTTCGTGAAAGATCTGCAAAAAGATAGAAATTTGTTGCTGGAATTCTGAAAAAGTATGGTAGAATAGAAAACGAGAAAAAGGTGTGTGCAGAAATACATTTTTCCTGAAAAACAAAAGAAGCGGAAAGAAGTCCGGCACACGACGGAGGGAGTCAAAGATGGAGGAAAAAACAGAAGAAAGAGGCAGAGGCTGCATGACAACGCTGTGCTACATCGAAAAGGATGACAGCTATCTGATGATGCACCGCACGGTGAAAAAGAACGATGTCAACAAGGACAAGTGGATCGGCGTCGGCGGCCATGCGGAACTTGGCGAAAGCCCGGAGGAATGCCTGCTGCGTGAAGTAAAAGAGGAAACCGGCTACACGCTGACGAGCTGGCGTTTCCGCGGTCTCGTTACCTTTGTGACAGAGGCAGAAAACAGCAAAACGGTGGAGTACATGGAGTATATGTGTCTCTACACGGCAGACGGATTTACGGGAGAACCGATTGCATGTGATGAGGGCGAACTCGCCTGGGTGAAAAAAGAGGACGTCCTGCACCTGAATCTGTGGGAGGGAGACAAAATCTTTTTCCGCCTTCTGAATGAAGACGAGCCGTTTTTCTCCCTGAAGCTGCGGTATGTGGGCGACACGCTCGCAGAAGCGGTGCTGAACGGAAAACAGATGGAACTTTTTGAGGAGCGCTCAGGCGACGGCACGCCGACCGGAACCATCGTAGAACGCGGCGTGGCGCACAGTGAGGGACGGTGTCACGGAACGGCACATATCTGGATTGCACGGGCGAATGAGAAGAGCGGCTGTGAGGTACTGCTGCAGAAAAGGAGTGCCTGGAAAGATTCGAATCCGGGCTGCTACGATATTTCAAGCGCCGGCCATCTTTCGGCGGGCGATACATATTTGGAAGGGGCTCTGCGGGAAATCGGCGAGGAGCTCGGCATCCACGCAGAGGCAGAGGAGCTGAGGGATCTTGGCCTGCTGGAAAAAGTATCACACGGTGTTTTTTACGGAAAACCGTTCCACGATCATGAGGTCAGCGCCGTGTATCTTTACACGAAGCCGGTCGAGGCGGAAAAACTGCATCTACAGGAGTCGGAAGTAGAAGCAGTCCGCTGGATGGATCTCAAAGAGTGCCAGAAGGCGGTAAGAGAAGGAAGCATTCCCAACTGTATTGATATCCGGGAACTGGAAATGATTGAAAAAGCGTGGTTCGCCGGAGAAAAAACAAAAGATGAGGAGTAAGAGAAGATGAAAGAAAATGGATTCATCAACGAGAAGCTGACCCCGAAGCACGAGGAAGAAGAGGCAGCAGCCACCGCTGAAAAATAAAAAGAAATGCATGAAAAAAGTCACCGGTTCGAAATAGAACATGGTGACTTTTTTGGATATCGCGTAAATGAAATTTATTTTTTTATTTCGCTGCTGCCTTTACCTGGCTAAACAGTCCGGATTTCTGAAGAGCCGGACGCAGTGCCATGTAGATGACAACGGAAGCGATGGTGGAAAGTACGGCGTTGATGGAAGTTGCCGCTACGTTCCAGCTTAAGGTAACCTCTGCTGCCGGTTTTCCAAGAAGAACCAGTTTGTAGAAGTAACCGATGAGCGGATCGAAGATCACATTGAACAGAAGTCCGCCGATGGCTGCAAGCAGTGCCCATTTGAAGATCTGTTTCTGATCGGTCTGCTCGTTGATTTTACCGATTTTGTGTGCGATCAGTCCTGCGATGAGGCCGATGCAGAATTTTAAGATGAAGGTCTTTGGTGCGTATACCACATAGACCGGATCGAGAAGATCTCCGATGGTCATGCCGATCGCACCGCCGATTCCGCCGTAAACACCGCCGAGAATTAGCGCACCGAGCACACAGACAGCGTTTCCGAAATGGATTGAGGTGGCATCTCCGCCTGGCAGCCAGATTTTGAACTGCAGGAAGGTGAAGACAACGTAGGAAAGGGCTGCAAAGACACCTGTCATTGCGATTTTCCAGACTTTTTCATTTTTCATAACAACGCACTCCTTTGGTATCTGGAACTTTCGTTCCTTGATTGCACCCTATTATAGGGAGTGGTGGCATGAAGAAAAAGTTCCAATTCCGGATTTTTTGACCAGACCAGTTATTTCCGGTACGATTTCATTTTTTCGTGTTCTTCTTTTAATTCTCTGTAGAGCTGCAGCGAATTCCACGCCTGGTTCTGCGTTGTGACGATGGCTTTGAGGGCGATCGGCGGCACTTTTTTCCGGCGCATTTCGGTGAGAAAAAGATCGAGTTTCCGCTCGGAAAAGCCGGCCATGACCATCATTGGTTCATCAAATCCGGCACCGTCATAGGCTTCGGGGGATTCTGCAAATGCTTTATTTCCGGCAAGAAATCCGATCGACTGGAGATACTGTTCCGGTTCCACAATGCGCACGCGGATACCGAGCTTTAAGAGAACCGGCTTTAAAAGCACAGCTGTTTTCGTTCCTTTGATCTGATATAAGAGTACGGTTTCCATGAGAAAAATCCTTTCCACGGGCAGATTTCCGGATCAAATGCGCGGATGCCCAGAACTATGATATAAGAAATGTTTTGGAAAAACAATACTTTTATGGTATCATAGGAACGTACAATTCAGAACACGATAAATTTTGAGATAAAAGAGAAAGGAAACCAATAAAATGTGGATAGCAGATGGATGGAAAGATTATGAAGTGCTGGATACGTCCGGCGGAGAAAAACTGGAGCGGTGGGGAGATTACCTTCTGGTAAGACCAGACCCGCAGGTCATCTGGAACACGAAAAAAGAAAATCCGGGCTGGAAAAAGAAAAACGGTCATTATCACAGAAGCAGCAAGGGCGGCGGAGAATGGGAGTTTTTCCATCTGCCGGAGCAGTGGGAGATCAACTATAAAGACCTGACCTTCCGCCTGAAACCGTTCAGCTTCAAACACACCGGCCTTTTCCCGGAGCAGGCAACGAACTGGGACTGGTTCGGCGATCTGATCCGCCGTGCCAACCGCCCGATTAAAGTGCTGAACCTGTTCGCCTACACGGGAGGCGCAACGCTCGCAGCGGCCGCAGCAGGCGCAAGCGTCACACATGTCGATGCATCCAAAGGCATGGTCAACTGGGCAAAAGAGAACGCTGCCGTGTCCGGCCTTTCGGACAAGCCGATCCGCTGGCTTGTGGATGACTGCACCAAATTTGTCGAGCGCGAGATCCGCAGAGGCAACCACTACGACGCGATCATCATGGACCCGCCGTCCTACGGAAGAGGACCAAAGGGCGAGATCTGGAAAATCGAGGAGTCGATTCATCCGTTCATCAAGCTCTGCACGCAGCTCTTAAGCGATGACCCGCTGTTCTTCCTTGTGAATTCTTACACGACAGGACTTGCACCGGCTGTCCTGACGTACATGATTTCCCTGGAATTAAAACAGTACAAAGGCCACGTAGAAGCACAGGAAATCGGCCTTCCGGTCAAGTCGACCGGCCTTGTTCTGCCGTGCGGCGCATCGGGAAGATGGCAGTCTGACAACGTTTAAAACATCTTTTGGCAGCGGACGTATGTCCGTCATACGAAAAACATTTGGCTGAAATTGCAGGAAATAAAGTATAAAACTGCAAAAAGTGGGATAAAATGCTGAAAAGTGTATAAAACATGCAAGTTCTCCTTGACAGAAACTCATGATCTGGTAAAATGGTCTTTAGTTGAGCAAGAAACCTGAAAAACGGGTAAGGAAAGTACAAGGGAGGACGTTTCATGAAACCGTATATCGAATGGACCAAAGAAGAATTAGTTGCCGAGAAAGCCAGACTGGAGCAGGAATTTGCAGAGGTAAAAGCAAAAGGCCTCAATCTGAATATTTCCAGAGGAAAACCTGCAGCAGCCCAGTTAGATCTCACGGAAGGAATGCTTACCGTTCTCTCGAAAAATGAAGACACCTTCGCAGAAGATGGAACCGACTGCCGGAACTACGGCGTGCTGACCGGTATTCCGGAAGCAAGAAAACTGATCGGAGATATCTGTGAGGTTCCGGCGGAAAACGTCATCGTTTACGGAAACGCCAGCCTTACCATTATGTTTGATACCGTAGCACGTTCGTTCCTGAAGGGCGTTGCAGGCTGCACTCCGTGGAACAAGCTGGACAAAGTAAAATTCCTCTGTCCGGTACCGGGCTATGACCGTCACTTCGGTGTAACCGAGTACTTCGGCGTTGAGATGATCAATGTTCCGATGATGCCAGAAGGACCGGACATGGACATGGTAGAAAAACTCGTTGCAGAAGATGACGCCATCAAGGGAATCTGGTGTGTACCGAAATACTCCAACCCGCAGGGCTACACCTACTCCGATGAGACTGTCAGAAGATTTGCAAACCTGAAACCGGCAGCCAAAGACTTCCGTATTTTCTGGGATAATGCTTATATCATCCATCACCTGTATGATGACAGACAGGATCACCTGCTGAACATCATCGAGGAGTGCGAGAAAGCCGGAAATCCGGATATGGTCTATGAGTTCGTATCCACCTCGAAAGTAAGCTATCCGGGAGCCGGAATTGCAGCTCTCATTTCTTCTGAGGCAAACATCAAAGAGGCACAGGAGTACATGAACTTCCAGATCATCGGTCATGATAAACTGAATCAGCTGCGCCATGTAAAATTCTTCCAGAACCTGGACGGCGTGATGAATCAGATGAAAAAGCATGCTGAGATCTTAAGACCGAAATTCGAGGCAATTCTGCAGGTAATGGATCAGGAGCTGAGCGGCCTTGGCATCGCTTCCTGGACAAAACCGAACGGCGGATACTTCATCTCCTTCGATGCGATGGAGGGATGCGCAAAGAAGATCGTTGCAAAGGCAAAAGAGGCCGGTCTTACCATGACAGGCGCGGGCGCAACGTATCCATATCACAACGATCCGCAGGATTCCAACATCCGTATTGCACCGTCCTTCCCGACACCGGAAGAGCTGGAAATCGCAGGTCAGGTATTCGTGCTGAGTGTCAAACTGGTCAGCGTGGATAAGATTCTGGAAAGCAAATAACAGATAAGTAAAAATACAAAAGCCGGATTCTCCCGGGGGACACAGTTTTTGTGAACTCTGGTGTGGGAGTTCCGGCTTTTTTCTATATAGAAAGTTAAAAAGAAATTTTCTATGGGACAGAAAGGAAAAACATGAAAAAGAAAGTAATAGGAATTGCCGCAGGACTCATACTCCTTGCGGCCGCAGGCGGTTACGCGGGCGTGGGGCATTACTATGCATCCCACTTTTTCCCGAAAACCGCGATCAACGGACTGAACTGCGCAGGGCTGACCGCAGAGCAGGTCAAAGAGGAAATTCAGAAGCACATTGTGGATTATACACTCAGCATTACCGAGCGCGGTGGAAAAACAGAGACATTAAGCGGCACGGAGATCGGCCTCACGTATGTGGACGACCACGCGGTGGAAAAACTGCTGGAGTCCCAGAATACTCTTGCATGGCCTGCATTCTATTGGAAAGAGAAAGAAAACCAGGTGGCGGCGGACTCTGTCTATGACAAAGAAATGGTGCAGGAAAAACTGCAGACGATGGAAGGGTTTCAGGAAGAACAGCAGGAAGCGCCGACGGATGCGTATCTGACGGATGACGGAACCTCGTACGTCATTGTGCCGGAAACAGAGGGCGCGCAGGTGGACTATGAGAAGGCGGAGCAGGCTGTCATCGAGGCGCTGGATGCCGGAGCGGCGAGCGTGGATCTGGAAGAAAAAGATGTTTACCGGAAACCGGGCATTACGCAGGATGATGAAGCATTGAATAGGGAAATGGCGGAACTGAACCACCTGACAGCGGCGCGGATCACGTATGCAATCGGTGAAAACAGCTATGCCATAGACCGGGCAACCTTACAGAGCTGGCTCGTACAGGGGGAAGATGGAACCTACACGATTTCGCAGGACGAAGCGGCAGCTTTTGTGCGCCATATGGCGTATGAGACGGACACCTTCGGGCTGGCGCATACCTTCAAAACGAGTCTTGGCGCGACCATTAACCTGAATGCGGGCGGCGATTACGGCTGGTGCATCAATAAGGAGGAGACGATGCAGGCACTTCTGCAGGCGATCGAGGACGAAACACAGGGAAATCTCGACCCGGTTTACCTCTATACGGCCAATGACCGCTCGGCAAATGATATCGGAAATACATACGTCGAGGTGTGCATTTCCCAGCAGAAAATGTGGTGCTACAAGGATGGCGTTCTGGTGACGGAAACACCGGTCACAACGGGCAATCATGCGACGGGCTATGATACACCGGCGGGCAGCGTCTGGGCAGTGGATGCGAAGAAAAGTGACTGTGATTTCAAGCTCTATCCGAGCCATGTCATGTTCTGGCTTCCGTTTAACGGCGACGTCGGAATCCACGATGCGAGCTGGCGTACCGAGTACGGCGGGGACATCTATCTGACGAACGGATCCCACGGATGTGTGAATACTCCATACACAGAAGCAGAAAAAGTGTTCAATGCTATTGAAATTGGTGACCCGGTTATCGTATACTATAGCCTGGACGATGTAACAGGGCCGCAGCCCACACAAAAGAACAGTCTATAAAGATAAAGGAGATTAAAATAGATGAAGATAGTAGTATTAGCTGGAGGAACCAGCACAGAACGTTCGGTATCCATCACTTCCGGAACTATGGTATGTAAGGCACTCCGCGAGAAAAATCATCAGGCAGTTCTTGTTGATATTTTCTGCGGGATCGAAGTGAACGGAAATCTGGAAGAGGCATTTGCAGAAGAGAACTATGATGTAGACAAAGCAGCAGAGTACATGCACAGCTTTGATGAAAAATTAGATGAGATGATCGCATCCCGCCGCAGATTCTTTGGCAGAAACGTGCTGGAGCTCTGCGAGGCAGCAGACGTTGTTTTCCTTGCCCTGCACGGCGCAAACGGAGAGGACGGAAAGGTACAGGCAACGTTTGATCTGCTCGGCATTCCGTACACCGGAACCGGCTATTTAAGCAGTGCCCTTGCGATGGATAAATCCATCACCAAACAGTTTTTCCGTGCACACAACGTGCCGACCCCGAACGGCGTTACCCTGAAAAAAGGCCAGGAGAGCGAGCCGCTTTCCAGCTTCGGACTGGAGCTTCCGGTTGTTGTAAAACCGTGCTGCGGCGGATCCAGCGTCGGTGTTTATATCGCGCATACGAACGAGGAATACTGGCAGGCCATGAAGGATGCTTTCTCCTATGAGCCGGAAGTTGTTGTTGAGGAATATATTGAGGGAAGAGAGTTCTCTGTCGGTGTTGTAGACGGAAAAGCATATCCGATCATCGAGATCGCGCCGATCGAAGGCTTTTATGATTACACGAACAAATACAAAGCCGGAGCTACTGTTGATACCTGCCCGGCCGTACTGACGGAGGAGCAGACGAAAGAAATGCAGAAGCACGCAGAGGACGGAGTAGCTGCCCTTGGTATCGAAAATTACTGCCGTCTTGATTTTATGATGCGCAAAGACGGAAGAATGTACTGCCTCGAGGCAAATACCCTCCCGGGCATGACGCCGACGAGCCTTCTGCCGCAGGAGGCGCAGGTACTCGGCATTTCCTATCCGGAACTCTGCGAGCTGCTGATCCAGCTTTCTCTCAGAAAAAGAGGTAACAACGCATGAAAAATATGACACTTGCGCACATCACAGAGGTGTGCGGCGGAATCTACTTCGGACCGGAAGAAAAGAAAACAGCGGAAGTCACGGATATCGTGACGGACAGCCGGAAAGCGGGAGAGGGAAGCCTCTTCGTTGCAATTCCGGGTGAGCGTGTGGACGGCCATAAATTTATCCCAAATGTGGCTGCTCAAGGCGCACTTGCTGTCATTTCCGAGCAGAAACTTGAAACACCGCCATGCCCGTATATCCTCGTGAAGGATTCCATGGAGGCCATTAAAGCAATGGCAGAATACTATATGCAGCAGCTCAATATTCCGGTTGTCGGCATTACGGGAAGCGTTGGAAAGACCAGCACAAAAGAGACGATCGCGTCGGTGCTGGCGCAGAAATACTGTGTGCTGAAAACGGATGCGAACTTTAACAATGAACTGGGACTGTCACTTACTGTTTTCCGCCTGCGCGAGGAGGATGAGATGGCGGTTCTCGAGATGGGAATCGACGATTTCGGCCAGATGCACCGTCTGGCGAAGATCGCGCGCCCGGAGACTGCAGTCATCACGAATATCGGCTGGTGCCATCTGGAAAATCTGAAGACGCGAGATGGTATTTTACAGGCAAAAACCGAGATCTTTGATCATCTGCGTGAGAACGGGCACATTATCATCAATGGGGACGATGATAAGCTGTCTACTGTTGGAACGGTTCACGGCATCAAGCCGGTTCATTTCGGATTGGATGAAAAGAACGAATATTATGCCGATGAGATCGAGAGCCAGGGCTTCCGCGGCATTTCCTGCCGGATTCATACCCCGCAGGGGAGCTTTTCTGCACTGATTCCGATTCCGGGACGCCATATGGTTTACAATGCGCTGGCCGGAACCGCAGTCGGATGCATGTACGGGCTGACGCTGGAGCAGATCAAACAGGGAATCGAGACACTGCAGTCGGTGAGCGGAAGATTCCACATCATCGAGACAGGAAAATACACCGTTGTCGATGACTGCTACAACGCAAACCCGGTTTCGATGAAGGCATCTCTCGATGTTCTGAAAGAGGCGAAGGGAAGAAAAGTGGCCGTGCTCGGCGATATGGGCGAGCTCGGAACCGATGAGGCAGCACTCCACGCCGAAGTCGGCACACACGCCGGAATCTGCGGCATTGACGCCCTCTACTGCGCGGGACCGCTCTGCGAATACCTTGCGAAAGCAGCAAAAGAGGCAGACCCGCAACTGGAAATCCGCCACTTCGCGGACCGCGAGAGCCTGATGGCAGAACTGCCGAAGCTCTTACAGGATGGAGATCAGATCCTTGTGAAGGCATCGCATTTTATGGAATATGGAAAGATTGTGGAGATGCTTGAAACAGCACAGAAATTATGATAAAATTTTAAATTGGAAAGTACCCATGACAGGGTGGTAGCCTCCCGAGCCAATGAATACATAGGAAGGGAGGTGGCGTAAATGACAGCATACGAAATTATTATGGTTTTTCTGGGAATCTTAGCTTTACTGATTTCCTTCGGAGGCTTCATCATTGCGTTGCTTACCTTTCTCGATAAGAGAAATAAGCGAAAATAAAAATGCCTACCCCGTCGGCAAACGGGATAGGCGGTGTTCGTAAGAACATTTAACCATTTTCTCGAGAGCATCCACTTTGGAGTGGGTGCTTTCTTTTTATATATTTATTATATCGCAGGGGTCTGGCATTTTCAAGCATTTTCTTTCAATTGTTCTAACAGAATATTTTTCGTATAATTTCCAATTTCTTTCTTTTCTTCCTTCGTAAGCTCACCCGGAATAATCGGTTTTCCGTATGTCACGGTAACGTGTGTACCGCGGATCTTCGGGAAATGTGATTCCAGAATTTCTCTGGATCCGGAAATCGAAAGCGGAATGATCGGGCAGCCGGTTTTCATTGCCATCTTGAATGAACCGTTGTGGAACTCGCCGAGCTCCAGCTCGCTCTCCGTCTTGCCGCGGGTGCCCTCCGGGAAGATACAGATGGAAGTGCCGCTCTTGATCTCCTCACATCCGGAGAGAATCATCTGCAGACCCTGCTTGATGTCGGAACGGTCGAGAAACAGGCAGTGGATGAGATCCATCCAGTTCTTTAAGAGCGGAATGCGCGCCAGCTCCTTTTTCGCTACGAATCCGCAGGAACCCGGAACCGTTGTGTAGGTTACGAGAATATCAAAATAGCTGCGGTGATTGCCGATGTAGAGAACGGCACGATCCTTCGGAACATTTTCCTGCCCTTCCACTGTGACCTTCGTGCCGGCGAAAAACAGAATCACGCGGAAAATCCAGCGGATCAGCGCACGGCTTACCTTGTCACAGACCTCCGGCTTTTTCTTCCGGATCAGAAGCAGAACAAGAAGCACCGGGATCGACAGAATCAGATACAGAAAAGCGGTCAGAATGACCAGAATAAAACGAATCATGAATCTTTTTCTCCTCTTGGTAAAAATAGTGATATTCAGTTATTGCGTACTTTTCAGTATACGTCATATATGGGGCGGGTTGCAATAACTTTCGTCTTTTTCGGAAAAAGATTTTGCGTCATAGAAGACTGTGGCCCGTCATACAATGGATAGAAAGAGCAGGAAGCGGCGTTTGGAATGATGAAGAAAAAGAGACGGGGAAGAGTTCTTCTGGCGGCGGTGATTCTGATGCTCCTGGCATCGTGCCGGATCACAGATGTGAGCGAGGGCGAGCGGAAAGAACTGTCGTATGCGATTGTAAAGCCGGGCGATTTTCCGCCGGAAATCGATCAGATTTTGCGCAGGAAAAAAGAATCCGCGTTCCAGATGGCGTACGAGAGCGGGGACGATCTCTACATACTGCGCGGCTACGGAAAGCAGAAAAGCGGAGGCTTTTCCATACAGATCGAAGAAGTATCGAAATCGGAAAACGCCGTTTTCGTGCGGACAAAACTCGTCGGACCTGCCGCAAAGGAGGAGCAGAAAGGCGCCGCCTCCTGCCCTTACGTCGTGCTGAAAACGAAAGCGGCGGCGGGAATCTCAGTCGTATTTGAGGATTAGAGTGGGAGGAGCCTTATGGATTTTGTAAAAAAGATTCTGCATCAGATCAGCAGAAAAAGCGAAGCGGTGTCACAGATTACGTTTGATGAGGACTACAATGTGCCGGACGCACGGCCCGATGTGGGGCGGATGATTCAGAAAAAAGGCGAGGTGACGATCGGGGATGTGCAGATTTCGGAAGGAAAAGCGCGTGTATTCGGCGGCCTCACCTTTCATCTGCTGTACGTCTCCGACGGCGAACGGCGCCGGATCTGCCAGCTCTCCGGCGAGCTTCCGATCGACGAGACGATCCATCTCGATGGTCTGACAGGGGGCGACAAGGTCTGCATCACCTGGGAAGTGGAAGATCTGAACCTGCATCTCATCAACTCGCGGAAGCTGGGCGTGCGCGCGATCGTCACGCTGCACGCGTGGATCGAGGAACTGTGCGACCTTGCCGTGCCGATGGAAATCCGCGGGGAGAGCGACGTCGCGGTAAAAAGGCAGGAATACCGCGTGGTTGAGCTTGCAGTGCAGAAAAAAGATGTGCTGCGTGTCAAAAAGGAGCTTACGATTCCGTCCGGCAAGCCGGAATTGCACGAGATTCTCTGGCAGGATCTGGAAGTGCGCGGTCTCGATCTCCGCTCTGAGGAGGGGCGGGTCAGTGCGCAGGGAGAACTCTTTGTCTTCTGTCTGTACAGCGACGGCGAGGAGGATCACCCGCTGCAGTGGGTGGAGCAGGCGCTCCCGTTCCAGGCAGAAGTGGAATGCCAGGGCTGCATCTCCGAGATGATCCCGCGGATCGAAAGCACACTCGGCCAGACCACACTCGAAATCCAGCCCGATTCCGACGGCGAGGAGCGGGTCCTGCAGGCGGAGGCCGTACTCGAACTTGACATCTGTCTGTATCAGGAAGAAACCGTATCACTTCTGCAGGACGTTTACCATCCGCACCGAGAATGCATTCCAAAAGTGCAGGAGGAGACTTTGGAGAGCCTTCTGATCCGCAATTCCTCCAAATGCCGCCTGACCGACAAACTGCAGATGCGCGTGCCGAAAAATAAAATTCTGCAGATCTGCCACAGCGACGGCAAAATCAAGATCGACGAGGAAAGAATCGTAGAAAACGGCATCGAAGTAACCGGCGTGGTGGAACTCAGGGCGCTCTATGTCGTGAGCGACGATGAAATGCCGTTCTACGCCGCCGAAACCGCCATACCCTTCCGCCACACCATCGAAGTCCCGGGAATCGGACCGGACTGCCGCTACGAACTCCAGTCCTCCATTGACCAGCTCTCCACAACCATGCCGGACAGCAGCGACATCGAAGCCAAAGTCGTACTGAACCTGAACGCCCTCGTCTTCCGCCGCAGAAAAGAGATGGTAATGCAGTACGTCGAAGAAAAAGACCGAGATCCGGAAGAACTGCAGAGCCTCCCGGGCATCACCTGCTACTTCGTCAAGCCGGGGGATACACTGTGGGATATCGCAAAGAAATTTTATACGACAACGGAAAAAATTCGGGAACTGAACGACCTTAAAACCGAAAATCTTACGCCGATGCAGCAGCTTTTAGTAGAGCGGGTATAGTAGGAAAAGACAGCCTCCTGCCTTAAGAATGGAGTCAATCCATCAGGCAGGAAGCTGTCTTTTTGTGAGTTAACGAAATTACAATATTTTGATATGAGAAGCTTTTAAATCAATCAATCTTTGCGCATAGCCCGTAATCCGTGATATCTGCTCTGAGGTATAGCCCGCAGAAAGATATTCTGAGAAAGTGTCATCAGGCAGGAGCAGCTCAATGGCAAAGGTATCAGCTTCGGTTTCATATTCTGCCGTTTTTAAATGAGTTCTGGTATCCATAAAGATGGCATTTGCCTTTTTATGGAGAAACAAATGCCCAAGTTCGTGTGCCAGAACCAGTGTGCGCTCCTGCTCGGAAAGAGTTTCATCGAGATAGATGATATGGTTTCTCTGAAAATACTGATAAAAACCACGGACTCCGCTTAAAGGAGCATCCACGAGAATCACATTCAGTCCACGGACAATTTCAAAAGGATTCCGTGACTGGAATCGGTGAGCGATCTGATTCGCTCTTTTTTTTATGTCCATAGACATCAGTCCTTTTTATATTTTTTCGGTGTGTATTTTTCTTTGTTCTTCTTTTTTGCGAGTTCCATACCGATCTGCATTGCCGAAAGAATGGAATCGATGGCTTCCGGGGAAGCGGGATCGCCGTCAAACATCAGCCCCTCCTGAGAAAGAAGCTGTTCTTTGGTGCGGGCGAGGATTTTTTCAATATCCCGTTCGTCACGGGAAGTCAGTACCGGATCTGGTGCAGGTTCCTCTCCGTACATCAGATATTGAGGGGAAAGACTCAGATAGTCGGCAATTTTGGAAAGACGCTCAGCGGGGAAGGATCCTTTTTTTAGCTGACCGACATAACCGTTGGAAAACCCAAGGTCTTTTTCCAGCTTCGATATTGGAATTTTCCGCTCTTTACAGATTTGCTTTACACGTTCTACGCAGTTCATAACATACCTCCAATAAAAAAAATAGATAAAAGCCTAAAAAATGTATTGACAAAATAGAGAATACTCTATATAATGAGATCAAATTTAGAGAAAAACCTAAAGATAGAGAAGATTATATTTCTATATTAGAGTTTCCATAGAGAAAAGTCAATAGGTGATTCTCTAAATTTAGAACTTTATCAGAAGCGCGCAGATAAAGTATTTACGAAACCAGAAACAATACAGGATGAAGAAAAAGGAGAAATTAAAATGAGTCAGAAAACAGATCGCGTAATCGCGGAAATTTTACAGAAACGAGACCGTTTTACCAAAAACTTCCGAACAGAAAATCATGGCGGTGCAGCCGTCATTTACGGATACCCGGTTCATTATAAAGAAGGAGAAGAGTGGAAGGAAATTGATAACAGACTGGAAAAAACAGAAAACGGTTATCAGAACCATGCATCCCGGGTAAAAGTCCATTTTGCAGAAAGCAGTAATGCAAATGAAATGGTTACTATTGAAAAAACGGGAAGAAAACTGAGCTGGGGATTTCTGGCAGAAAAGCAGAAAAAACAGAACATCCGAAGCCAGGCGGCAGTACAGGCACAGAAGCGTGAAGCTGTATTTCAGCCGGAAAATCTCTATCCGACAGAAGAAGGAATGCAGAACAGAGCCGCAGTGCAGAAAACAGAAGAAAAAAGCGTGGAGCAGGAAAATCAGGAAAAAATGAGTGTTCCGGGTCTTGTGGCTGCCGGACATTATGCAGAGATTGCAGAGAATGTAGATCTCGAATACAAAATCATCGGAGAACAGGTAAAAGAAAACCTGATCTTAAAATCGGTAAAAGCAGCAGCTCTTGAATATTCGTTTTCCCTGCAGTTCCCGGGGATGATGATTGTCATTCGGGAAGACGGAGGAATTGACCTGATTGATGAAGAAACAGAAGAAGTTTTTTATTATTTTGCCCCGCCGTGTATGTACGATGCAGCCGGAAATTATTCGGAACAGGTACACTATGAACTGGAAACCGATGCGGAGCAGCATTGCAGTATTTTAAGCGTCGTACCGGATCAGACATGGCTTCAGGACGAAAACCGAGTATATCCGGTTGTGATTGATCCATCGGCAGAAACCTCGAAAACAAATAGGGCAATTGACGATACGTTTGTCCGAGAAAAAAGTCCGGACAGCGCGGTGGTAGCTTCTTATGGTTCTTTTACCGTAGGCCATAACCGGGAATATGGAAAATGCCGTTCTTTCCTGAAATTTACCAGCTTGCCTGCAATGGAACCTGGAGCGGTTATCTACGATGCAAAAATCTATGTATGGCAGTACCGGTATTCTTCGGACAGCAACCAGCCGTTTTTTATTACCGCCCATAAAGTAACGGGAGGATGGAATCCGGGATCAACCACATGGAACAATCAGCCGGCATATCAGTCGAATGTACTGGATTACTGCAGTGTAAAGCAGGTACAGTCCGGTAATACAATTACCGTTACACCGTGCGGATTCAACGTAACAAAACTGGTGCGTGAGTGGTACAACACAGGGGTAAATCATGGAATTGTTATCACGGCACAGAATGAGACACCATATCAGGAAGCCGTTTTCATTTCTTCTGATTATCCATCCAATAACTCTTATGGAATTACTTCCGAGTATTTCCCGCAAGGAATCTTTTATTACCGTAGTACAACAGGACTCGAGGACTATTACAGCTACCATGAGCAGGATGCCGGACGCGCAGGCCATGGCTATGTTAATGACTTCAATGGAAACCTTGTATGGGTGCATGAAGATGCGTCAACCAGCGGTGGGCTGCTGCCGATTCATATCCGTCATGTGTATAATCTGTCAGAACGGAGTAAAAACAACCGTATGGGAAAAGGCTGGAGAATGAACTTCATCCAGGAAATGGAAGCCACAGGAAACGCAAACTTCCCGTATGTCTACACAGATGGAGACGGAACCCGACATTACTTTTATAAAGACACAGCGGATGGAAATAAATTAAAGGATGAAGATGGCTTTGGATATGAGCTGACGCAGACAAGTTCTTCTGACGGAGATTCTTATTACATCATGAAGGACAAAAACGGCTGGGAATATGCGTTTGGTCAGGACAAATACATGCGGAGTATCAAGGATTCCAACGGAAATCTGCAGAAAGCGCAGTATGGTCCGTCCACAGCAGGTAACTATCTGGCATATCTGATTGATCCTACCGGTGCAAGAATGGACTTCAGATATGGAAAAGATAATAATCTGGGCAATCTGAATGCGAATGGAAGAAGCATTTATTTTTCCTATGACAGTGCAGGACATCTGACCAGAATTAGTTATCCGGATAATAAAAGTACGGAATTTTTCTACGATGGAGATATTCTGGTGAGCGTACAGAATAATGATGGGCGACAGATTTCATATAAGTACCAGGATGACTGCGGAGTAAAACGAGTGTCAGAAGTTTTTGAACATACAGGACCACAGAATGGGCAGAGAATGAAAATTTCCTATCGAAATGGAAATACTACGGTGTTTGAAACACAGGGATTGGATGGAGAAATCAGTCGGACAGGTGATAATCGAAAGTTTACCTACCACTTTGACAATTTCGGCTGCCCGGCGGATGTGTCGGATGAAGATGGTGCTGCAAACAGTTATCAGTTTTTACGGGAAGGACGAAAGAATAACAAGCTGAGCATGACAGGAACTTTACAGAAAGCCGTCAGGAACCGAATGGATCCAGAACCATTTTTATTACAGTGGAATCAGATTAACACAGGAAATGAAAATGCAGTTATTGGATTTAGAGCGTTAGGGGGATTCCCTTCGGGAACTTTTTGTACAATAAATAAAGATACCGTAAATGGTAGATATGGATACTCTAAAACGTATACGTTAGAAAAAGGAACTTATACTTTTTCCTGTTATGTTAAGGTTGAAAAATGTGTACCAGATCCGGAGAAAAAGCGTTCCGAATGCGGTGCCGGAATTTTACTTTCTTCCGGAAATACAGAGAAAATGGATCTGGTAACAGAGGTGAAAGATACAGATTCGGATGAATGGACTCGTGTATCGGTAACTATTACGATTGCATCTCAGACGGAGGTAACTACCGCGTTTTTCTTGGATAATATGCAGGGATGGGCTTGTTTTTCCTGTTTCCAGTTGGAAAAATCAATGGCAGCAAACAAATTTAACATGCTGCACGATGCATTTTTCGAAGATACATTTGACACAACAGGGGAATATGGCTGGAAATTAAGTCAGGGAGAAAGTGCAGACCAGATTGTAACAGATTCAGTTAAAGGTAAATGTGCAAGATTACGAGGTAACTTGTCCAAAGATAAGAGCCTGATGCAAACCGTAAAGGTGAGCGGAAAAGAAGGCGATGTATTTGTGCTCGGATGCAGTGTGAAAGCAGACGCCATTCCGGGCCGAACCTTCCGTGTTCGTGCAGTGGTTCATTTTACCGACAAAACAACGACAGAGACAATTGTGAACTGCAATCCGTATGTGACAGAGTGGCAGTTTGTCAATGGCGTAATCCTGACCAGGAAAGATGGTTCCACAACAAATAAGACCTACGAATCCATTCAGATCTATCTCGAATACCAGAAACAGCAGAATGATGCATTCTTTACCGGCTTACAGCTGATCCGTGATGATGCGGAAAGTTACGTGTATGATGCAAATGGAAATATTGTAAGTGCCAAGACAGCAGCGGAGCAGAATGCATTTATCTGCAACAAAACAGACCTGCTTTCCAAAATGGTTAAAGTGACCGGCTCTTCGTTTGAGTATGAATATGATGGAAAGAAAAATATGACAGCGGCAAGAAATTCAGAGGGAGTTCAGTACCGTTATACCTATGATAACAAGGGAAATCCGCAGGACGTAGTGATTCATCATGACAGGGTAAGTACGTCGGTAATGGCTGGCAGAAGTTATTATATTCGCCACAGAAAATCTGGTAAGTATATCGATGTAAAAGATGCATCTAATAAAGATGGAGCAGCAGTTCAGCAGTATGAGTTTTCGGGAAGTTCGGAGCAGAAATGGCGTATTGAGGATGCCGGAGAAGGATATATTATTTTCAAAGCATTTGACGGAAATGAGACATATGTACTGGATATCGGAACGGATGCAAATGGGGCAAAGGCGAAGTTAGCTGCATACACAAACAAAGATTCACAGAAATTTCGTATCAAACCAGTAGGAGAAGGAATGTATTTGATCACAAGTAAAATTTCTAAGGACAAAAAAGCGATTGATCTTCCGAGAGCACAGCTTGATAATTCGATTCAGTTACAGATTTGGGATCAGTCAGAAACACATCCGAATCAGCAGTGGTATTTTGAGCCTGTTGTATATGAACGAAAGAGTGACCAGCCGATTTCCGGCGGGATTTATATGATGCGTCTTGGATACAGTGGACAGTATATGCAGGTAAATGGAACAACAGAGGGATCAACAGTTGTTCAGAATCGGTATTTAGGAAAAGAAGCACAGATGTTTCTACTTCATGGAGATGAAACAGGTGGATTTTTCCTGGAACCGACCAATGCAGAGGGAAAAGCACTTTCTATGGCTTCGGATGGAACACTCACGCTGCAGGCGAAAAATACATCGGACAGCAAACAGAAATTCTGGTTTGAAGTGAGTGAAGAGGATAAAAATAATTATTGCATCAAACAGAACGGCCGGTATTTTATGATTCCAAGTCTCTCACATGAGGAGAATACAGCAATTAACGGAGCATATCCAACAGTAGAAGCCATGAGTCCACAGGAATTTATTTTGGAGAAATGCAGCGAACGTATGACGGCGCAGTATACCTACACGGCAACCGGCCGAAATGTAAAAACACTGACAGATGCCAGAGGATTTGTAACAACAAACGAATACGACAGCAAAGAACGCCTGCTGACGGGAGTTACCGATGCAAAAGGGAATAAGGTAACGTATACGTATGATACCAAGAACGATCTTCTGACCGGTGCGACGGCTTCTGATGGAACAAATACGGTAAAACTGGGTTATACGTATGATGAAGGTGACCGGTTAAAAACGATTGCCCACAATGGATTCGAATATACCTATGAATATGATTTCCTCGGAAATCAGACCAGAATTCTGGCAGGCGGAAATGCACTGGAAGAATACGATTACCTTCCGTCGGACGGACCGCTCAGCAAAGTAAAGTATGCGACAGGAGAAGTGCTGAAAAACAGCTATGACAAGTACGAGCAGATCGTGGAGCAGAAGTGGAATGGAACGACAGTCTTCCGAAATATCTATGATGACTATGGAAATGTATTTTACCATGAGGATCTGGAAAACGACAGAAAGATTTTCTTTGACTATGACATGATCCAGAGAATGGCAGGATACCGCACAACAGATGGAGAAACGGCGCGCATTCAGTATGACAACAAGAACAGACGCACAGGCATGGTACATCAGATTGATGACAGCAAAATTTCAACATCGTGCGTATTTGGAGAGGTTGGAAAAGCACAGGCACCGGATGTGATTTATCAGATCAAGGTAAATGATGCAGTCAAAATTTCGTATACCTTTGACACGTTATGTCGTGTTACCAGAAAAACCATTCATCTGAAGGACAAAACATATCCGGTCGACTATACCTTTGTGCCGGGAAGAAAAGCGGGAATTACAACCTTACTTCTCAAAGAAATCAACAATAACGGAAAGAAACTGTCCTTTGTTTATGATGCTGTGGGAAATATTGTTACGATTTCCGAGAATGGTGTTCAGAAAGTAAAATATACGTATAATGCTTTGAGTGAACTGACCCGTGTGGATTCTGCATGGGAAAATAAGAGTATTACGTATACCTACGATGCCGGAATGAATATGACGTCCAGAAAAGAGTATTCCTATACAACGGGAGCACTGGGCAATGCGGTAAAGACAGATCTGTTTACCTACCGTGCTTCAGGATGGAAAGATCAGCTTATTTCCTATAATGGCAGCAGCATTTCCTATGATGCGGTCGGCAACATTACAGCTTATCAGGGAAGAACACTGACCTGGTACAGAGGAAGCCTGCTGCAGAGTCTGACCTTAAACGGAAAGAAAGCAGTTTACCATTACGACAGCGAAGGACACAGAGTCCAGTGGAAAGACCTGAACGGAATCAGCCATAAGAACTACTGGTGCGGAAACAAACTGATGGGAACGAAGTATGGAGATGTACTGGTTCAGTTTGTTTACGGTGCGGATAAATCCCCGCTGATGCTGAAAAAGGGAGAAAAAGAGTATTATTACTTGTACAACAGCCAGAATGATGTCATAGGACTGATTGACAGCGATGGAAAACAGGTAGTAAACTATTCTTACGATGCATGGGGAAAACAGACTGGTCTGACCGATATCAGCGGAGAAAATATCGGAAAACTAAACCTATTCCGTTATCGTGCTTACTGCTACGATGACGATACCAAACTCTATGTCACCGCCAGCCGTTATTATGATCCGGAATTGTGCAGATTCCTTTGTGCGGACAACTTTGATGCTGTAAAAGCGAAAATGTTTAGCATGAATGGAAAGAACCTTTATGTGTACTGTTGCAACAATCCGGTGAATGCGGTAGATGATGATGGTGATTTTGGAATTTTAATGCTGGCATTCCCAGGAATCGATCCCAGAAAAGTAGCATGGAATATCTTAAAAGATGTATTTGTATATGCGGTACAGTGCGGAATGGCGAATGAGAAAGTAACCTTAGAAGGAATTGCAGAGGTGGCCATAGAAAGTGCAATCAGTAGTGTTTTGGGAGATAGCCAAGGAATTATCTTTTCAGTAGTAGTAAGTGGTTTGAAAGGAGGATATTTAGAGTATCAGGAATCAGGAGATATGGCAAGAGCAATGGGGGCAGGATTTTACGATGCTATAATGACCTTGTTAGAACCTAAAACGTATAACGCATATGTAAAAAATGAAACTATTGAGAATGCATTGGGTGCTTTTACAGACTTTTTTCAGTCTCCATTACTGAGCTATCCCAAAAGCGGTGTTTTGGATGGAGTGTTTGGAAAACCCAAGAAACAGGCAAATAAAAATGGATCAACACTTAAGAAAAACAGCAACATCAACTTTAGTACAAAAAAAGTTGGGGGGAAAAAGAAGAACTGGCAGAGTAATAAGCCTGCAATTTCCAGAAAAATGCAAAATATAGGACTTCCAGCGCTTAGATAGAAAAGTTTTAAGATGCCTTTGCGCGAAGAAAAATAGTTTTGTACAAAGGCAAAGCGTAAGAAATAACGAGGAGAAGATTGTATGAAAGTAGTATGGGGAAAATTTGGTACCGGCGTAGACCTGATTGTGTGTGCTATTAGTAGTTATTGGTGGGTGAGCCTGTGGGTAAATGAAAAAGATGCGTTCCACGCCTATTCATTAAAAACAAGTATCATAGTGTTTCTAGGAATAATGTTCTTTTTAAGCATAGCAGCTTATGGAACTGTGACATTTCTACTAAAACGAATTTATATTTATGAATGGGGAATAATGTTATCTTTTTGGGGCTATGAAAAAAAGATAGAATGGGAAGATTTTACTGTGATACAAAGATACAATGATCATTTTTTCTTCAACATATCGAAACAGAAAGATGACAGTTTGTTCTGGTGTACCTATCACCCATTTACCAGTATCATGATATTCGACAAGTTCCGCGGACCGGGCTGGGGAATCATACCGCTCAGCGCCGACGAATTTTGTGAACTCCTCACTTCATACGGTGTCAAGTATACGGAAAGTAAATAACATACAAAAAGAGTGGAAGTGGCCGTAAGATCCACGAATTACCAGCCACTTCCCTTTTTATATGCAAATTTAGAAAAAGAAAGAAGGAAATGCCAATGAAATCAATTTATCGCACGATCCTTGCCGCAGCAGGCAGCTTCCTTGCGGCACAGTTTGGAGGCTGGGATGCTGCGCTGGAAACGCTGGTCTGCTTCATGGCAATTGACTGGATCACAGGAGGTGTTCTGCTTCCTGTTGTTTTTAAAAAGAGTCCGAAATCTGAAAACGGAACGTTGGAGAGCCGTGCGGGATGGAAAGGGCTTTGCAGAAAAGGGATGATGCTGTTCTTTGTGCTGGTCGCGGAAAAACTGGATCAGCTCACACAGACGAATTATCTGCGGGATGCCGTCTGCATTGGATTTATTTTAAATGAAGCGGTTTCAATCTTGGAAAATGCAGGGCTGATGGGTGTGAAAATCCCTGAGGTTCTGCGGTCAAGGATTGATGTGCTGAGAAAGGAGGAGCAGAGTAAATGAGGGTTGACAGAAGCTATTGTAGCAACCAGAATACATGGTCGGAAAATCATCCGCAGTGTATTGTGGTACACAATACAGACAATTTTGCCGCCGGAGCCGATGCCCGCGCGCATGCAAGAGCGCAGTACCAGGGAAATTTTCAGATTATGTCGGCGCATTATTACGTAGATGACGGGGAGATCGCTTATCAGGCTGCGCCGCACAGCAGAGGATGCTGGCATGTCGGGAGAAATTATGGAAGTAAAAATCTATTCGGCAGATATGGAAACCGGAACAGCATCGCGGTTGAGATGTGCGTGCAGAAAGGATATGATTACGAAACCGCATTTTTACATACGGTGGAGCTGGTGAAAAACCTGATGAACGAGACGGGGATTCCATCAGATGCAGTTTACCGGCATTACGACATCTGCAGCAAAAACTGCCCGTCCCAGATTCAGAAGCGGGGAGACTGGGAGCGGTTCCAGCGTCTGATTCGGGAAACAGAAGACGGCAGTGAGAAAAGTGAATACAATCCCGGCATCTACCGTGTAACAGACCCGGCGCTCAACATCCGCACAGGTCCCGGAGTAGAATACCCGGTGGTGGGAGTCATCAAAGACCAGGGAAGCTATACGATCACAGAAATCAGAAACAAAAGCTGGGGCAGACTGCTGTCGGGAGCGGGATGGATCAACTGCCATAAAGCATATTGTTTTTACGGGGGAAGAGTATAAAATCCCATCTTTGCAAAACGATGTCATCGGACGGATTGACAGCGATGGAAAGCAGGGAGTAAACTATTCTTACGATGCAGGGGGAGAACTGGTAAATACCATGGATACAAGTGGTGCGAATATTGCACAGTCGAAAGAAATAACGAGGAGAAAATTGTATGAAAGTAATATGGGGAAAATTTGGTACAGGTGTAGATTTGATTCTGTGTGTTATTATTAATTACTATGTGGTGAGTATATGGGTAAATGGAAAAGATGAGTTCCATGCATATTCATTAAAAACAAGTATTATATTTCTAATAGAGGTAATGCTCGTTTTAAATATGGGGAAAACAGACCGGTCTGACCGATACCAGCGGAGAAAATATCGGAAAGCTCAATCCATTCCGCTATCGTGCTTACTGCTACGATGACGACACCAAGCTCTATGTCACCGCCAGCCGCTATTACGATCTGGAATTGTGCAGATTCCTTTGCGCAGACAACTTTGATGTTGTAAAAGCGGAAATGTTCAAAAAGTTAAATTAGTAGGTGGCAAATATGAAGGCAGGATATCGTAAATTTTATAAATATTTTAGTATATTGGTATTTATGGGCTGCGGATACCTTATGCTGAATTTTTGGGAAGAGGGAAAAGGTCAAATTAGTTCTTATAACATGCAAGATAAAGCACTTATGATATTGTGGTTTATGATTTATACTTTTGGTACGGCTGCTGGAATTATAAATACTTTAACCAGTATTTACATTTATGAATGGGGAATGCAGATCTCATTTTTGAAATATAAGAAAAAAATCGAATGGGAAGAATTTTCTGTTATACGAAGATATCATAATCATTTTTTCTTCAATATGTCAAAACAAAAAGATGCAGGTCCGTATTGGGCAATGTTTCATCCCTTTACCAGTTTTGTAATATTCGATAATTCGCGAAATCGTTCTGTTCATACCATGCCGCTTAACGCCGACGAATTTTGTGAACTGCTCACTTCATATGGTATTCAGTACACGGAAAGAAAATAAAGATCGAAGGAATTAAAGAGAAAATATGAGAGCAGGATATCGTAAGTTTTTTATGTTTGCACAAGTTGCTACATTAATAGGCATCGGGTATCTTATGACAAGATTTTGGGAAGATGCAAAAAATCAATGTGAATTATATAATTTGCCTCAAAAGCTTTGGGTAATATTTGGAATAATGTTTATTTGTGGGATAGTGTCATGGGGAAGTGTAGATGCTTTAACACGTATTTACATCCATAAGTGGGGAATGGAACTTGCCTTTTTGGGATATAAGAAAAAAATTGTATGGGAGGATTTTTCCGTTATACAAAGATATAAAAATCATTTTTTCTTTAACGTATCAAAACAAAAAGATAGTGGTCTGTTTTTTTCAACATATCATCCATTTACTAGCTTTGTGATATTTGATAAGTCACAATTTAGTTGTGTCCGTACTATGCCAATCAGTGCCGACGAATTTTGTGACCTCCTCACTTCATACGGTGTCAAGTATACGGAAAGTAAATAAAGCATGAGAAGAGTGGAAGTGGCCGTAAGATCCCACGAATTACCAGCCACTTCCCTTTTTATACGCAAATTTGGAAAAAGAAAGAAGGAAATGTTTTAGAATTATAGTTCGTTGGATACCAGTGAACTATAACAGAAAGTGTTCTGCTTCCCTGTTGTTTTTACGGAGAAAAGAGTGTAAAATAAATACAGACATCATTACATTGATGGAGGATAAACAGTTGCTTGAATGGATTAATGTTTTTAAGGTAAATCGGAAAATTAAATCCCGTCTCTGGCCGTGGATCAAGATTATTTTAAGTATTGTTCTTTTCTTTGCGGTATTTTACGGCGACATCTATGTTCATATTCTGGATGGAACAAATCTGGGACGAATTGTGGAAGCAATGATTCTGGTTGTGTTTTCGTTTCTGGACTATCTGATCTGCTTCATTTCCGTAGCCGAAATGGACTGTTTGAAAGACCGGCGGTATGCGGCGGCGAAAGAGAGCGGTGAATTTTACACGATTTCCCAAATCGAAAGCTCCCTGTTCAACTACGTGCCGCGTACCTATACGATTTATTACCGGCGGGGAAGCAGAAGACTTACCTTCGGCGTACGGACAAGAACGACAGGAAATCTGCTGGAAATGGGCAGCAGAGAATATTTCATAGGACCGACAGGAAAGCGCGAGCAGATTGTGAAAGACCTCGATACGCTGATGAAAGAAGTAAAAAAATACGCAAGATTTGACAAAGTCCTGGTACAGGCAATCAATGGAGAACCGGTAAAGAAATGATGCCGGTTCTTCTTGCTTTTACGTAAAAATGCAGGTAAGATAAAAACAGCATGAGTGTAATACACATGCGTGAAAAATCATCAACAGAGAAGGTATGAAAATGGAGGAAACAAAAGATGAATTATCTGAAGGAACGGGATGGTGACCTGTTCTCCAATGCGGATCTGAAACGGCTGATTGTGCCGCTTCTGATTGAACAGCTTCTTGCCATCGCAGTCGGCATGGCGGATTCAATTATGGTATCCAGTGTCGGCGAGGCGGCGGTGTCGAGTGTGTCGCTGATTGATACAATCTTTATTCTGCTGATCAACATGTTCACCGCGATTGCAACCGGCGGAGCCGTCGTGTGCGGCCAGTATATCGGAAAGAAGCGGCCGCATAAAGCATGTGAGGCAGCTGACCAGCTTCTGCTGGTGACAACGGCGCTGTCAGTTGTGATCATGGCGGCGGTCTATCTTTTAAAGCCGTTTATTCTGCATGTTGTGTTTGGAAACATTACGGCAGAGGTAGAAAGAAACTGCAATATTTATCTGATGATCGTAGCGGCCTCCATTCCGTTTCTGGCGGTTTACAACGGCTGTGCGGCCATTTTCCGTGCGCAGGGTGATTCGAAAACGCCGATGAAAATATCCATCGTCATGAACCTGATCAATATTTCGGGAAATGCGCTTCTGGTCTATGCGCTGAAATTCGGCGTGGACGGCGTTGCGATTCCGACGCTGCTTTCACGTATGTACGCGGCTGTGGCAGCATTTGTTCTCGTACATAATAAGCGGTATCTGGTGCGGTGCTCTTATCCGGTGAAAGTAAAACCGGATTTCCATATGCTGAAAAAAATCCTTGGCATCGGCATTCCGAACGGCCTCGAGAACAGTATGTTCCAGCTCGGCAAAATCATGGTCTTAAGTATGATCACACAGTTCGGAACAGCGTCGATCGCGGCAAATGCGGTGTCCAACACGATTGCTGTCTTCCAGACACTGCCCGGTATGGCGATCGGAAATGCAGTGCTGACCGTAAGCGCACAGTGCGCGGGAGCGGGAGACTATGAGCAGGTAAAATACTATGCGAAAAAGCTGCACATCATCATTTATGGACTGATGATCGTCTGCTGTCTCGGTGTCATCGCGGCACTTCCGGCAGTGCTTCACGTTTACAGTCTGTCTGCGGAGGCAACTGCCATGACGGAAGATATCATCGTTTACCATGGTATCTGCTGTATGATAATCTGGCCAATTGCCTTCACCCTGCCGAATGTACTCCGCGCGTCCAATGATGTGGCATTTTGTATGATTCTCTCGATCCTTTCCATGTGGATCTGCAGAATCGGCATGAGCTATGTGCTCGGTGTGCGTATGGGATTCGGTGTCTTTGGTGTCTGGGTCGCCATGACGATGGACTGGGTTGTTCGTGCTATTTTCTTTGTCCTTCGCTATCGAAGTGGGAAGTGGCAGCATCAGATGTGATGAAAAATACGGAATGTTTTGGGGAGAGAGAAAAAACGATACATCTGGAGGAAGTTATTATTATGAAAAACGCAAAGAAACTGATTCCCGGAGCAGCGATTGCGCTGGTGATTGCGGTTGCAGCGAAATTCCTGGAAAGCCTGGAGGAGAGCGCCGGACTGCACTTTATCGGGGCGTCGGTCATCGCCATGTTTATCGGTATGATTGTGAATGCCCTTTACAAGCCGAACAGCGTGACAGCGCCGGGAATTAAATTTACATCGAAGAAGATCCTGAAATTTGCGATTATTCTGCTCGGAGCGAGCCTGAATATCCGCACGGTACTGACGGTCGGAAGATTTTCCCTGACGGTTATGGTATTTACCCTGGCAACGTGCTTTGGCCTCGGCGCACTGATCGGAAAAGCACTTGGACTGAACTGGAAGACGAGCAGCCTCATCAACGCCGGCACGGGTATCTGCGGCGGTTCCGCGATCGCGGCAATCGCGCCGGTCATCGAGGCGACCGATATGGACATTGCCTATGGCCTCTCCGCAACGTTTTTATTTGATACGGTCATGATCGTCGTATTCCCGATCCTCGGTCACTGGATGGGCCTTTCGGATGCCGCGTTTGGCCTCTGGGCCGGAACTGCGGTCAACGACACATCAAGCGTCGTTGCCACCGGTTACGCATTCAGCGAGGCCGCCGGTGATTTCGCAACCATGGTAAAACTGACACGGACCCTCGCCATCATTCCGGCCGTCCTGGCATTCGCCGCCATCAACGTACATCTGAAACGGAAGGCGCAGGCAGCAGAAGGAACCGCCGTAAAGGTAAGCATCAAATCCATTTTTCCATGGTTTATCTTAGGTTTTCTCGCCATGTCAGCACTGACCTCCTTAGGTCTTATCCCGGCAGGCACAGCAGCCGCATTAAAAACCATCAGCAAATTTCTGATGGTAGCCGCCCTTGCGGCCATCGGCCTGAACACCGATTTCAAATCCCTCTGCCGCTCCGGCGCAAAGCCGATGCTGCACGGATTCATCATTTCGCTGCTGGTAGTCCTGGTAGCGATTGCAGTCGAATTTGCGATCGGCATTGCGCCGCATGGGGTACTGTAAAGAAACAGAGAATTAAAAATCCAGGCATCCGTATAGGATGCCTGGATTTTTTAAATCAAAACGGGTTTGTCGTTTCCTTCAAAAACGTTTTCAAAACCTGCAGCACCCCGTTCTCCCAGTACGGCGGGCAGGTGTGTTTTACTGAGGCGATGACTTCCGCTCGGGCGTTGGAGACGGCGTAGCTTTCGCCGGCGTTCTGAAGCATTTCGATGTCGTTCAGGTTGTCGCCGAAGCAGCAGACTTCGTCTGGGGTAAGGCCAAAGTAGTTCATCAGAAATGAGAGACCGGTCCATTTGCTGACGCCGCGGGCGTTGCAGTCCAACCATTCCTTACCGGCGACAGCGAGTTTTGCCTGATGCTTCCACGCCGGGATGAAATTTGGGGAGCAAAGCTCTTCACAGGAGGTTGGATGGTAGATCGTGAATTTGATAATGTCCTCGTTTTCTACCTTCGACAGATCCGGTACTTCGCGGACATCGAAGCCGTAGGAGTCGCGGAGCCAGTGAAACATGCGGCTTCCGGCATCTTCGGCGAGGCAGTAGTCCGGGGTGGCGGCAAAGCAGTTGCAGGACGGAAGTTCGTCATATACCATGCGGCACATGGATTTCCAGAGTGCCGTTTCCATCGGATATGTTTTCAGAATCTTTTCCGGTGTGCGCACGACAGTTCCGCCATCGGAGATGTAGAGCAGGCGGTCCTTGATCGGAGCGAAAAGCTTCTGTTCACTGGAAAACTGGCGGCCGGAACAGACAACAAAATGGATGCCCTGGTCGACAAGCCTGGAAACAACAGTCATATATTCCGGGTCGATCAGAAGTGTGCCGTCTTTGACGAGCGTTCCATCGACATCGGTTGCAATCAACTTTATCATAATAGAAAATCTCCTTATCTTGTCACAGAAAAAATTCAAACTATAGCAAGACCAGAAAATAACGCAAAAAAGGCAGTGCTGCAGGGCGCGAATTACAAGGAACGGATTTGAAGGCGTACCGGGGTACGACGAAAATCCGTGACGCAGTAATTCACGTTCTGCAGTGCTGAATTTTTTGCATTATTTTCTGGGATTGCTATAAACAAGATTATATCGTGAATTGCTTCGGGGTGCAAGCCGGAACCGGAGGAACGCAAAACTCCACGTTGACGAAATGCGGAAATAAGGCGTAAAATAAAGAAAAATATATATCCACAGGGGGATTTTTATTATGGCATTTATTCAGGTAAGCTTCATGTCAAAAACTTTAATGCGCACCGTACCGCTGCAGGTTATTCTGCCGGTCGACAAATTTACCTTTGGGCAGCCGGAGCGCGAGGAAAAACCGTTTAAAACGCTGTATTTGCTGCATGGCATTTTTGGGAATGAGACAGACTGGGTTCATGGAACCAGAATCCAAAGATGGGCAGAGGAGAAAAACCTTGCCGTTGTCATGCCGGCCGGCGAGAATGCGTTTTATGTGGATCAGCCGTCCATCGGTGCCATGCACGGACAGTTTATCGGAGAAGAACTGGTTGAGATTACAAGAAAAATGTTTCCACTGTCCAGAAAAAGAGAAGACACCTTTATCGGAGGTCTTTCCATGGGTGGTTTTGGCGCACTCAGAAATGGCCTGAAATATCACGATACCTTCGGGGCTGTGATCTGCCTGTCCGGTGCACTTCATGTGCTGGAAAATCCGGAAGAGAGCAGAGCGGACAGCTTTGCACATGAAGAAGGTTATTTCGGAAATCTGGTCGAAGCAGCAAAGAGTGACAAAAACCCGGCTGTTCTTATCGAGCAGTTAAAGGAAGCACGGAAAAAAGATCCGTCTGTCAATGTGCCGACCGTATTCCAGGCGTGCGGAACAGAGGACGGACTTCTGGAAGTAAACCGTCTCTACCATAAACGGATGGAAGAGAGCGGCATGGACATTGTCTACTATGAGAGTAAGGGTGGCCATGAATGGGATTTCTGGGATGAGTGGATCAAAAAGGCACTGGACTGGCTGCCACTTGAGGAAAAGACGGAAGGCCTGAACAGCGGAAACGTAAATGTTTAAAGGAAAAAGGGAGACAGGCAATGCCAGAAACGAGAAATGACGAATTGTACCGTGCGTTAAAACACAACGGTTACCCGGACGACTTCTGCCGGGAAATTGCATACCGCCAGATGAACACCGATTTTACCGCCACGCGGATGCTCGGCTATCTCTACCGCGTCACAAGCCCGCGCGCCGAGGACGTTGTCGATGAGATGCTGGCTATCCTGAGTGACCGCAAAGCATGGATTGAGAAAAAACAGTCTGAGGAAGCCCAGGCGGCGATCAGCAGAATGTACCGGGAAGGCCTGTAACCTGGGCGGGCGTTTATGCAGAAAAAGCAGAAGGAACGGGCTTGCATTCTTTTCCGGTTTCTGCTACAATCAGTGCAGTGAAAAAGCGAAGAAAAGAAACAGTAGCGACAGAGCGCATTCAGAGAGAAAGCGGCAGGTGAAAGCTTTTTGCAGAATCTATCGTGAACCGGTCTTGGAGCTGTGCACCGAAGAGAAGAAAATCCATCAGGAAAAATTTATTTCGTAGGCTGCACCGGGATCTCCCGTTACAGAGAAGGTACAGAGAGCAGAGATCACGCGTATTACAAAATACAAAAATCGTGGGGTACAAATGTTCTGTGTCAGAGTGCAGGAGTTTTCCTGAATTTAGGTGGTACCGCGGATAAAAAAATTCGCCCTAAACTGCAGCTTGCGGTTTAGGGCTTTTTTTCTGTTTGAAAACTGCGCATCGCATTCTCGTTACTTCAGTGATGAGTTAGATGCGTAAAATGTTGACTAAAAGCTTAAAATCGGACAGGCTGGAATGTTCTCGCGTCTGGAAGACTTCAGATGTTGAAAACCCAAAGAATAAGGAGGAAATCAGAAAATGAAACTTGAAAAATTAGTAGGAGAACGCTTCAAAGAAAGACCTGCTGACTGTGTCATCGACAGCCATGCTATTATGGTAAAAGGCGGATACATCAAATATATGGCAAACGGAATCTATTCTTCCTATCTGCCGCTGCGTCGCATTGTGCGCAAAATCGAGCAGATCCTGCGCGAGGAGATGGACAAAATCGACGGCCAGGAAGTGCAGTTCCCGGTTGTCATGCCGGCTTCTCTGTGGGATGAGTCCGGCCGTTACGATAGCATCGGCGATGAGCTGCTGCGCTTCACAGACCGCAACAATGCCAAAATGGTACTCGGCATGACCCACGAGGAGGCAGCCGTACACCTTGTACGCGAGTATGCACAGAGCTACACCAAATATCCGTTTATGATCTATCAGATCCAGACAAAATTCCGTGATGAGGCCCGTCCGAGAGCTGGACTGATCCGTGTGCGTGAGTTTACGATGAAGGATGCTTACTCCTTCCATACCAGCCAGGAAGATCTGGAGCAGTATTACGAGAAATGCCACGCAGCATACGAGCGCATCTTCGAGCGTGTCGGCGTGCCGGAGGTGGTATCTGTCAAATCCGATTCCGGTATGATGGGCGGAAATATCTCCCACGAGTTCATGCTTCTGACTCCGGTCGGAGAGGATTCCATCGTTCTGTGTGATTCCTGCGATTACAGAGCCAACATGGAGGCAGCTGAGAACATTTCAGATATCGCAAGAGACGCAGAATCCGCTGCACTCGAAAAGGTTTATACACCGAACGTCCACACCATTGAAGACGTCTGCAATTTCTTCGGAGACGAGACAAAGAACTCCTGCAAAGCCGTTGTTTATCAGCAGAATGTTGATGATAAATACGTTGTCCTTTTCATCCGCGGCGATCTCGAAGTCAACGAGACGAAGCTGGTCAACTTCCTCGGCGAGCAGGTTCACGCAGCCGTGATCACCGAAGAATGCGGCCTGAACGCAGGCTACATCGGACCGGTGAACCTGAAGGTGAACGGAGATGCCGTTGTCCTCTACGATAAATCCCTCGAGGGAAGAAATAACCTTTCCTGCGGAGCCAACGAGGCAGAGCATCATTACAAAGGACTCGACATGGAGCGCGACGTTCCGAATGCCGAGTATCACGATTTTGCAAAAATCCAGGAGGGCGGCATCTGCCCGAAATGCGGCAAAAAGACTGTGAAGATCTCCAGAGGTATCGAGGTCGGAAATATCTTCCAGCTTGGAACCAAATATACAAAATCCATGAATATGACCTATGTCGATGCAAACGGCGAGAGCAAGACCCCGATCATGGGATGCTACGGTATCGGTGTCGGCCGTCTGGCAGCATCGGTCTGCGAGGCACATCACGATGAGTACGGCCCGATCTGGCCGAAAGCTATCGCTCCGTGGCAGGTACACCTCTGTGCAGTCCGCGTCGATGACGAGGGAGTCAGAGCATATGCGGACAAGCTGTACGAGGATCTGCAGAATGCAGGCATCGAAGTGATCTACGACGACAGAAGCGTCAGAGCCGGCGTAATGTTTGCCGATGCCGACCTGCTCGGTATTCCGCTTCGCATCATCGTAAGCCCGAAAAATATGAAACAGGGCGTTGTCGAGGTTGCATCCCGCGATAAGACTCTGAAAACACAGATTCCGCTGGAAAATGTGATGGAAGAGATTAAACAGTATCTGTAATGATTCAGAACCATGCGAAAGGGAAGAAAAATCGCGATGGGGTTCGGAAGAAGTTCGACAGGAGAAAACACGATATGGAACTCTGGGATATCTATGATGAAAACAAACAGCCGACCGGCCGCACGATGAAGCGGAATGACTGGCATATGAAGCCGGACGAGTTTCACCTGACGGTGCTCGGCGTAATCGCAAGACCGGACGGAACCTTCCTTATCACAAAACGTGTCATGACGAAAGCCTGGGCACCGGGCTGGTGGGAGGTTTCCGGCGGCGCGGCACAGGCAGGAGAGAGCTCGTTGGAGGCCGTGCGCCGTGAGGTCAGAGAGGAAACCGGACTCGATGTGAGCAAGGCAGACGGCGGCTACCTCTTCACTTACCGGCGTATCAACCCGGATGAGGGAGACAACTACTTTGTCGATGTCTATCGCTTCGTGATGGATGTCAAAGACGAGGATCTTCACCTTCAGGAGGAAGAAACGGACGGCTACCGTTTTGCTACGCTGGACGAAATCAAAGGATACGCCGCAGAAGGCAAATTCCTGCATTACGACAGCATCTGCCAGGCATTTGAACTGTAACAGAAAAATAAGATAAGAAAAACGCGTTCCCGCCGGAAACCACAGGGGTTTCCGAAAACGGGAACGCGTTTTTTCAATTTACAGGATTTTTTCTTGCCGTAGGGCATGCCTGAAAAAGGCTTTTTGTAAGCGTTTGACCGTAAGCGCGCAAGCAGTTCATTGCGGTTAATTGCGATTGAATACTTCGCGGTTGAGCGCCTTTTCCTGATGGCTGACAATCGTTGTGCAGACAGCATCGCCTGTGATGTTGACTGCGGTGCGCAGCATATCGAGAATACGGTCGATACCCATGATAAGAGCGATACCCTCCGTTGGCAGTCCGACGGAATTCAGTACCATAGCCAGGGTAACAAGTCCGACGCTTGGGATACCGGCGGTACCGATGGAAGCCAGTGTTGCGGTAACAACAACCGTTGCGAGGTTTGCCGGAGTCAGATGAATACCGTACGCCTCTGCGATGAAGATGACAGCGACACCCTGCATAATGGAGGTACCATCCATGTTGATGGTTGCGCCGAGCGGAATGGTGAATGAAGAGATCTGTTTCGAGACACCCATCTTTTTGTTCAGCGTATCAATCGACATCGGGATTGTCGCGTTGGAGGTTGCGGTGGAAAATGCAAATCCCATAACCGGAAGGAATTTTTTTACGAATTTAATCGGATTCAGCCGTGTGAATACGAACAGAAGAACCTGATAAATGATGAAGCACTGCAGTGCCAGCGCCAGTGTTACATTTCCCATGTATTTCAGCATCGGTGCGAACGCAGAAAAGCCGACCGTTGCAAAGGTACGTGCAATCAGACAGAAAACGCCGACCGGGGCCACCTTCATGACCGTCATGGTCATTTCCATCATGACATCGTTAAACTGGCTGATAAAGTTGGAAACGACCGAAGCGCGGTTTCCGAGCTTTGCCAGCATTACGCCGACAAACAGGGCGAATACGATGATGGGAAGCATATCGCCGTTTGCCATGGAACCAATCGGGTTCTTCGGGATGATGTTGAGCAGTGTATCCACCAGGCTGACGCTGGAATCTGCTGCTGTCGAGGACAGGTCGGCTTTCTGAACCGCACTCATGTTAAGTCCGAGCCCCGGGTGAATGAGCAGGGCGGTTCCAAGTGCGATGCAGACGGCAAGTGCTGTGGTAACAAGGTAAAAGCCGATCGTTTTTACGCCGACCTTTCCGAGGGTTTTGCTGTCTCCGATGGACATACTTCCGCAGACGAGGGAGCAGAAGACAAGCGGTACGACAAGCATCTGCATCAGGCGGATAAAGCCCTGTCCGATGACATAAAGCACACCTTCTACGATGACGGTGTCCTTGATATAGCTGGACGGGATCCAATAGTGAATCACCACGCCGAGCAGCGCACCGGCCAGCAGGGCAATAAAAATCTGGGTGGAAAGCCCGAGCTTCTTTTTTGACTTTTCCGTTGTTTCTTTTCTGTTTCGGACCATTATTCGATTCCTCCGGTTTCTTCGAGATATTCTTTCAGTGCCGTTTTCCAGTCGAGCGGCTCAGGAATACCGGTCAGGCGGAGCATCATGTTGTCCAGAACAGAATAGGTCGGGCGGACATCATCGCGTGCGACAACCGGGTAGAGATCAAGGTCACCGGTTTTTCCGGTATACTCGAGGATGGTTCTTGCAAACTCATAGCGGCTGCAGCTTCCGGGGCAGACAACGTGGTACAGACCATACTCCTCGCTGTCGATAAAGTGGCAGATCACGCGTGCAAGCTCAAAAGCACTGGTCGGAGCCGCATACTGGTTATTTGGAACCTCCATCGTGCCGCCCTTTGCCGCATTGCGGAGTACTTCATCCACAAAATCGCGGCCGATCCCGTAAATCCAGGAGCTTCGGATGATGACAAAGCGGTTCAAAAGCTGTGTCAGGATTTTCTCTCCGGCCTCTTTTGATTTTCCGTAGATCGTACGCGGATGCACGGTATCAAACTCGTTGTACGGGATGCGGGATTCCTTGTCGAAAACGTCATCCGTTGAGATCTGAATAACCTTTGCGTCGATATCATTGGCGGCAAGCGCTACGTTGCGCACACCGATGGCATTGACACGATAGGCTTCGTCGATGTTTTTTTCACACTCGGCAACGTCGGTCATACCGGCGCAGTTGATGATAACGTCGGGACGGTTGACATAAACAAACTGTGTGACTTCATCGATTTTGGTAATATCAACCTCGTGAATATCCGTTGGAAGAAGCTGATATTCCACACCCTCCAGCAGTTCCAGAAGGGCAGTACCGATGTGGCCTTCGGCACCTGTAATCCATATTTTTTTCATAGGTTCTCTCCTGTCCTTGATTTATATACAGAAAAACTGTAATTGTATTTATTTTACCTGTGGACTTTACAGAAGTCAATAAATTATGGAAAGTCTCTGTGCAGAACCGGAAAAAAGTGGTATCATTTCTGTATATGTCTGCGGTGTAAGACTGCATATCTGCTACAAAAGAAGGAGGAGTATTTTTGAAAAAGAACAAATATGAAATCGACATGTGCAACGGCACGATTATGGACAAGCTGATTTCCTTTTCGCTGCCGCTGATGGTGTCCGGCATTCTGCAGCTGATGTTCAACGCGGTGGATATCATCGTCGTCGGACGGTTCAGCGGAAGCCAGGCGCTTGCGGCTGTCGGATCGACAACGGCACTCATCAACGTGTTCATCAATCTGTTTATGGGAATCTCGCTCGGTGCGAATGTGCTTGCGGCGCGGTATTATGCAGCGGGGCGCGACCGGGAGATGTCGGAAACGGTACATACATCGATCATGCTGGCGCTGATCAGCGGCGTTGTGATGGCGTTTGTGGGCGTATTTTTTGCAAAAGGCGCGCTGGAGCTGATGGATACACCGGCGGATGTCATTGATCAGTCGGCATTGTATATGAGAATTTACTTTATGGGAATGCCGTTTTTCATGCTGTACAACTACGGTGCGGCGATTCTGCGTGCCGTCGGCGACACGAAGCGGCCGCTGTATTTCCTGATTGTATCGGGTGTGATCAACGCTGGTCTGAATATGTTCCTCGTGATCGTGTTCAGTCTCGGCGTGGCAGGTGTGGCGATTGCAACGGTGGTTTCGCAGGCGATCTCCTGCGTGCTGGTTCTGCGGTGCCTCTATAAGAGCGAGGGAAGTTATCAGCTCCGGTTCTCGAAGCTGTGCATGAAAAAGGATTACATCATCCCGATTTTCCAGGTCGGCATCCCGGCGGGTATTCAGAGTACCGTTATCAACTTCTCGAACGTGCTGCTGCAGTCATCCGTCAATTCCTTCGGTTCGATTGCAATGGCAGGCTACACGGCGTCCAACAATGTGCTGGGATTTTTATACACCTCAGTCAACTCCGTCACCCAGGCGTGCATGAGCTTCACAAGCCAGAACTACGGTGTCGGAAAATACAAACGAATGGATAAGGTGCTGATCGACTGCCTGATTCTCTCCAGCGGCATCGCACTGGTGATGGGTGGCGGCGCGTATCTGTTCGGTACGGAAATCCTGCAGATTTACACCGGGGACCCGGAGGTTATCCGCTGCGGTATGGAAATTCTGTCGATCACGACGGTTCCGTATTTCCTCTGCGGCATCATGGACCTCTTCCCGGGAGCCCTGCGCGGTATGGGATGCTCGGCGGTGCCGATGATTCTGTCCGTCATCGGAACGGTCGGAACGCGAATCGTGTGGATCTTCGGCATTTTCCCGCAGCACCGCTCGCTGTATGTGCTGTTCATTTCGTATCCGGGATCGTGGATCATCACGATTATCATGCAGGTGATCTGCTATCTGATTGTGCGGAAGAAAGTCCACAGCCGGGCAGCAGCCGTATAAAAAGAGAAAAAAGACAAAAAGCCAGAAAAACCGCGGATAAATCCATTTTTAGGTGGAATTATCCGCGGTTGTGTGATAAGATGGCCGTATGCGAAGAGGCAGGTAGAAGATACAGGGACACCTGCCTCTTACTCTGTGAAAAAGGAGAGAAGAGAGAACATATGAAAAAGTTTTATGCATGGTATCAGAAGCATATTACAGGTGCGATCTTTACCGGACTGATTCTCGGTATCTTAACCGGACTTCTTCTGGCGGACCGCTTTACGCCGATTCTGACCGTAACCGGCGTCATCGGCGGCATCTACATGAACGCCTTGAATATGATGATTTTCCCGATGGTATTCTGCTCAATTGTCATGGGCATCTGCAGCATCGGAAATGCAAAAACGACAGGTAAGATCACCGGCTACTCGATGATTTTCTTCCTGTGCACCACCGCGATTGCAAGTGCAGTCGGCATTATCATTCCAAGACTGATCCGCCTCGGAAAGGGAGTCCATTTTGAGATGGCAACTTCCGATATCCAGGCGACCGAGATGACCAGCATCCTCGACACGATCAAAAACCTGATCCCGTCCAACCCGGTGAAAGCATTTGCGGAGGGCAACATGCTCCAGGTACTCGTGTTCGCTGTCGTTGTCGGCTTTACGCTGATTGCGGTCGGAGAGAAGGGACAGCCGCTCTTAAACGTGATCGACTCCCTGAATGAGGTCTGTTTAAAAGTCATCAGCACTGTTATGTACTTCACCCCGATCGGTGTCTTCTGTACGATCGTGCCGGTTGTCGAGGCAAACGGAACCAAAACCATCGTTTCCCTGGCAACCCAGCTCATCATTCTGTATGTGGCATTCTATGGATTTGCGATCGTCGTCTACGGCGGCGCTGTAAAACTCATCGGAAAGACGAGTCCGGTCAAGTTCTTTAAGGCGATCATGCCGGCAGCCCTGAATGCATTCGGAACATGTTCCAGTTCCGCGACGATCCCAATCAGCAAGCGCTGTGTCGAGAAAGAACTCGGCGTTTCGAACCAGATCAGCAGTATCGCAATCCCGCTCGGTGCCACCGTCAACATGGATGCGGTATCGATCCTGATGTCGTTTATGATCATGTTCTTCGCAAATGCCTGCGGCATCAACGTCAGCATTTCGATGATGGTGATCATTCTGCTTGCCAACGTCCTGCTTTCTGTCGGAACACCGGGTATCCCGGGCGGCGCGATCGCATCATTCGCGGCACTCGCCACGATGGCAGGCCTTCCGGCCGGCGTCATGGGTGTTTACATCAGTATCAACACACTGTGTGACATGGGTGCCACATGCGTCAACGTCATCGGCGATATGGCAGGCTGCGTTGTGCTGCAGGAGAAAATTAAACTGGAAGAAAACTAAAAAATGTTACATAGAAAAAGAGGGATTCCTTTCACGGGAGTCCCTCTTTTGCAATGCGTAAAATAAATTAAATATAGTCCGAAACATATGGAATATGGTGGAAGAGCAGGTCATCCAGGCATTCCACAGTCTGCGGCGTCGTTTCGATGCGCGCCATCTCATACAGCTTGGAAGCCGTCTTGTAGCCGAGCAGCAGTGTCGTGAGCGATGCGATCGTCATTTTCATCACATGGTCCGGCTCGCGGTCGGTCGGCACACAGTGTCCTTTTTCAAAGAAGAATGTGAAGCTGTCATTGTTCCACGGAAGCAGTTCATCCTCGATCTCAAAACGGATACACACATCCGGCTCGTCCGGGTCGCAGGCGTAATGTTCCATAAACTGCACGACATCGATGATACGCCCCATCGAGTACGGGCGAATCGTTTCTTTGATATCGCTGTCCTCAAGCTCGAACGCGATGGGTTCACTGTAGTAGTTATTTCCTTTGACCTCATCGATCATGGAATCGTGCGCATGAATATACTCCCAGAGTCCCAGCTGCGCCTCACGGTTCAGATAGATCATCTCTTTGATATGCATGATATCGGAGCTGATCAGATAGACCATGTAGCCGTACGGCACATCATCAGCGGAATAGTAGATCGCAACGACGGTATCATCCTCATCCCAGCGGAAATATTCTTCCCACGCCAGATTGTTGCGGTAGAGGCAGCCGTGCGTCTTCGAAGCAAATTTGGTATGTAGTTCCTTAAAATCCTTGTCATCCCATGCTACGCGGCGCACATAGCCAGGGGCTTTGAGTTTCCGCGGCACCTGCGTGTCCTTGATGGTGTACGTCATCTTATTGGAAATGATTTCCCATCCGAGATTCCGGTAGAGCGGAATAGAGTAGGGATAGAGAAGCGCAAAGGAACGGTGGTTTTCCCGCATGCGCGTGAGACTCCGGATCATCAGCTTTTTCATGATGCCCTGGCCGGTGTATTCCGGGTAGGTGCAGACGCTGGTGACAAAACCGACGGGATAGCGGACACCGTAGATATTCATGTCCAGCGGATAAACCGCGAACTGTGATACCAGATCCTCCTCGCAGAAACAGCCGAGCACATCGGCACGGACGAGAACCGGGAATTTGGACTGCTTGATTTCATCGTCTTTCCATCCGCTTTCGGAAAGCTCCTGCTCTGTAACCTGAAAGGCGTAGCGCAGAAGTGCATTGTACTGCTCTGCGTCGTCGATGGTCAGCGGGCGGAAGGTTAAGTTCGAATCTTTCGTTTGAATCATGGATTACTCCCTCATTTTATTGTGAATCAAAGTATAGTGAATCAGATACTTTATTTTTTCGTAAATATTCTATCATAAGAAATGGAATTTGTGCAGTTAAAAATAAAGCCCATTCCGCAAATTTGGTAAAAAGATCAAAATAGTGTTAGAAATCGGATAAAAACTTCAAGAAACAGACAAAAAAATCTAATAAAATGAAAAACATACAGGGACAGTCTGCGCGAAAAAGCAGACATACGATTTCCAGGGTGACTGCGTTGAGATCGACGTGTTCAATCCGGAGACAAGAAAATATGTCTGGGACGTATGCAAGAAGAACTACTACGATTACGGCATCAATGCTTTCTGGCTGGATAACTCCGAGCCGGATTACGGTGTTTACGATTTCGATCATTACCGCTATATTGAAGGACCGGCGCTCTCCTGCAGCAACATCTATCCGCAGTTATACAGCCGTGTCTTCCATGATAAGAAGAAAAAACCGACCGCGTAAAACCGGTCGGTTTTTTTGAATAAATTTCCATTACAGGACGGTTTTTGTACACTTTTTTCTTGACGAAACGGGAAACAATCGTTACACTATTATGTATAACTGTAATTAAAATGGGAAAATGTAGCAAAACGCGGAAGCACACAAAGGGGTAATGAAGTTTTGTGTGTACCGGGGAGAAGAGAGGGAAACAGATGAATCAGACCGAATTGCCGGAATGTGAAAAAATAAATAAGAAAGAGCCTTCTAAGGATGTTCAGATGACACAGAAACAGGCAGAACGTCTGGTGGAACATCTGAAGAATATTTTCATGTATGTGCGGGTTCTCCGTCCGGATGAGATCGGAGATTTTATTATCGATGAAGAGAATGGCAAGCTGTGTGAATGCTACGCAGTATGGAACAAAGCGATGCCGTGCCTTAACTGTATTTCCGAAAAAGCCCTGCGGGAGAAATCGCAGAAATCAAAACTGGAATGCATTGCGTCGAATGTGTATCAGGTCATTGCAAGATACGTGGAGATCGAAGGAGAACCATGCGTGATCGAGATGATCAACCGTCTCGACGATGAAACACTGATGGACTCCGAAGGACGCCAGAATCTGGTAAGCAAGCTGAACAGCTACAGCGAAGAGCTGTATCGTGACGCGCTGACCGGAGTATTCAACCGCCGCTACTTCGAAGACCAGATCCGGGACGCCAGCTTTTGCTGCGGCGTAGCCATGATCGATCTCGATGATTTCAAATTATACAACGATACATACGGCCACAATGCCGGAGATATGGCGCTTGACACCATTGTAAAGACCGTCAACCGCTGCACCCGACGTACCGACCGTCTGATCCGCTTAGGAGGAGACGAATTTCTGCTGGTTCTGCCGGAGATGGATGAGGAAAACTTTGTACAGAAATTAAAACAGATTCAGTCACAGATCCATGAGGCACAGGTGCCGGGCTACTCGAAGATGCGTCTTTCCGTCAGCGTAGGAGGTGTTCTGACAAGAGATGAGACGATCGGCGAAGCTGCGATGCGTGCCGACCAGCTGATGTATCTTGCAAAACAACGGAAAAACATGGTTGTCACCGAGAAAGACCAGATCCTGGGTTGTCAGGACGATGTTGTCCGTCAGGAAAACCGCAGAGAAAAACAGCGCATCCTGATCGTGGATGATTCCGAGATGAACCGTATCATCCTCTCGGAGATTCTGCAGGATGAATACGATATCATCGAGGCTTCCACCGGCGAAGAGTGCCTGCGTCTGCTGGAAGAATACGGAACAGGCCTTGCGCTGATCCTTCTGGATATCGTCATGCCGGGCATGGACGGTTTCGGAGTGCTTGACTACATGAACCGCAACCACTGGATCGAAGAGGTTCCGGTCATCATGATATCGAGCGAGGATTCCACCGCATTTGTGCGCCGTGCGTATGAGCAGGGTGTATCCGATTATATCAGTCGTCCGTTTGATGCAAAAGTTGTTTACCAGCGTGTCTTCAACACGATCAAATTATATGCAAAACAGCGCCGTCTCGTGACGCTCGTCACCGAGCAGATTTACGAAAAAGAGAAAAACAATCAGATGATGATCAGTATCCTGAGCCATATCATGGAATTCCGGAATGGCGAGAGCGGACTTCATGTCCACCACATCAACGTTCTGACCAGTATGCTCCTCGAGCGTCTGGTACAGAAGACAGACCGCTACCACTTAAGCTGGTCCGATCAGCTGATGATCACAACGGCATCCGCGCTGCACGATATCGGAAAGATGGGCATTGACGAGAACATTTTAAATAAGCCGGGAAGGCTGACGAAAGAAGAGTTCGAGGAGATGAAGAAACATACCCTGATCGGAGCGTCCATGCTGAAGAGCCTGGAACTGTATCAGGACGAGAAGCTGGTACAGATTGCGTACCAGATCTGTCGCTGGCATCATGAGCGGTACGACGGAAAGGGTTACCCGGACGGCTTAAAAGGTGAGGAGATCCCGATTGCAGCCCAGGTTGTATCGATTGCCGATGTTTACGATGCGCTGACAAGCGAGCGTGTCTACAAATCGGCATACACGCACGAGAAAGCCATCGAGATGATCCTGAACGGCGAGTGCGGTACCTTCAGCCCGCTGATGCTCGAGTGTCTGCTCGATATCAAAGATGCCATCTGCGAGGAGCTGAACACCATATCCGAAGAAAAACAGACTTCGATTCAGATTGAAAAGCTGAAAAAGAATCTGAAGTCGGGGGGGGGGCAGAGCTGAGTTTTCTGAACTCTGATGAAAAGTTATCCACAGAAGATGCCTGGGAGAACAGGTGTCATGCGGATTCGAAAGACGATCTTAAATAAAAATATACCAAAACCCATGGATTTCTGAAAAGATTCCATGGGCTTTTCGCACCTTTGTGCAAATTTTTGTTGTGATTCCGGAGGACAACTGCTATAATAACAGAAAATGTCAAAAAATACGACAAAAATACCGGAAGAGGGCTGTGCGAACAAGTACACACAAGTCTGGAAAGGATAAATATCATGAATCAGTTGGAAGTATTACGAGAGAGCCTTGGACAGTGCGATGAGATTATTCTGGATGCGCTGCTGATGAGAAACCGTATTGTCGAGGACATTATGGTATATAAAGAAGCAAATAACGTGCCGATTCTCCAGCCGGAGCAGGAAGCAAAACAGAAGGAATGGCTGGAACGCCGGATGCAGGAAAAACGCCATAAAAACGAAGTGGCGGATGTTTTCGAGAGCATCACAAGAAACAGTAAAAAGATTCAGGCAAGAAAGCTGTTCAATTATAATATTGTACTGATTGGCTTCATGGGAGCCGGAAAGAGCACCATTTCCGATTATCTCAAAACCGTGTTTGCCATGGATATCATCGAGATGGATCAGATCATCGCAGAGCGTGCCGGTATGAGCATCTCCGATATTTTTGAGACTTACGGCGAACAGTATTTCCGTGACTGCGAGACGAATCTTCTGATTGAAATGCAGTCGAGAACAAACGTTGTCATTTCGTGCGGCGGCGGAACTCCGATGCGTGAGTGCAACGTTGCGGAGATGAAAAAGAACGGCCGCGTTGTTCTTCTGACTGCAAAGCCGGAGACGATTTTAGACCGTGTCAAAGACAGCCACGACAGACCGCTGATCGAGAACAACAAAACCGTTCCGTTTATCGCAGATCTGATGAGCAAGCGCCGTGAGAAATATGAGGCCGCAGCCGACATTATCATCGAGACGGACGGAAAGAGCGAGCTGGAGATCTGTGAGGAGCTGATCCACAGCCTGCGGCAGATGGATGCAAAAGCGGAATAAAAGAGAAAAAGCAAAGAAAAAGAAGAAGCAAGAAAAAGCAAGAAAAAGAAAGAAAAAGAAGAAGGAGAATGCTGTGTGCGACGGCAGCCTCCTTCTTTTCCTTTTGATACCGAATTGTTGCGCACTTAAAAAATACAAAATGTGTAGGAAAAAAGATTGACAAAAAAGATATTTTTCGATATTCTGATAAAAGTTGGGCTAAAATCACGTGAAAAGATTGAAAAAACAAGGTATTATTTCGTGCTATTGTCCGAATAAGAGAAAAAATTCAGGATAATTATATGAAAAACAATGGCCCGTGTGCAGACATAGCCGGATCAGCCGGGGAGGGTCTGCGGAAAACAAAGGAGGAACACCAATGAGAAAAAGAAACAAAGTCGTTTCTCTGCTTTTGGCAGGATGCATGGCAGCCGGTCTTCTGGCCGGATGCGGAAGCAGCGGAGAGGCACAGGTAGCAACTGCTGACAATGCTACAGCGGCATCAACCAGTACTGGAGCAGCGGATTCTGCAGCACCGGAGACTGCAGGTGAAGTGGACGGACAGATCAATCTTCGCGCGGTATCCTTTGGAAACAACTTCGATGTACAGGATATGGGATGGCGCTGGATGATGGCAGAGTGCTACGAAGGACTGATGCGTGACGTAGCAGATGAGAACGGAGACCGTTTCGAGTACGCCGGTGCAGAATCCATGGACGTATCCGACGACGGACTGGTTTATACCTTCCATCTGAGAAAGGATGCAAAATGGTCCGACGGACAGCCGGTTACCGCAGCAGATTATGAGTACGGCTGGAAACGTCTGTTAAATCCGGAATACGGATATTCCTATTCTTTCTTCCTGTTTAACGTAGTAGGAGCAGAGGAGTATTATAACGGACAGGGTTCTGCCGATGAGATCGGAATCAAAGCAGTTGACGATTACACCTTCGAGGTTACCTTAAAGGTAGCGGATCCGACCTTCCAGTCCAAGCTGGTAGCAACTCCGCTTTACCCGACCCGTCAGGATGTCGCAGAGGCAGCCGGAGACCAGTGGGGAAAAGACTGGACAAAGTGTGTCTACAACGGACCGTTTGCCATGACCAACCTGGTAGAAGATAACTCCATGACATGGGTAAAGAATGACCAGTACTGGGATAAGGACAACGTAAAACTGAATCAGGTAAACTGGTACTGTGTAGCAGAGAACGCAACAGCAGCAACCATGTTCGATAACGGACAGCTGGACGTTTTCGATGCAGCAGGCGATTACATTGCAAAATATGACAAAGAAGTAGAAGCAGGCAATATGCAGACCATGACCACCGAGTACCCGGGAACTATGGTTTTGTGCTACGAGCAGTCTGAGGGCGGAAAATCCGGTCTGATGAAAAACGTAAACATCCGCAAGGCAATTTCCTACTCCATCAACCGTGAGGAGATGGTATCAGCTGTTTACGGAAGATACACCGCAGCTTACGGCTTCGTTTCCCCGGCGATCACGCTCGACGGAACTTCCTACCGCAAGCAGGCGTCGGAGACGATGAAAAAGGAATATGAGCAGTATGCAGGAGATGCAGACAAGTTAAAAGCACTGTTCCAGAAAGGCCTTGATGAGCTTGGTATCACCGATAAACCGGAAGACATCACCATTACACTGCTGTCCCAGGGTTCTGCTACCGAGAATCAGCTCGAGAGAGAGTACCTGCAGCAGTCCATTTCCCAGAATCTGGGCGTAAAGGTAGAGCTGAATACCGTTGGCGATTACCAGATGTTTGCAAACGAGCGCGATAACAAGAACTACGATATCTTTGTAGGCGGATGGTTCAGCGATTACAACGATCCGCTGGATTTCCTGAACATCATGAAGACAGGCGTTTATGATTCCTACGGCCTCTATAGCAACAGCGAGTACGACAGCCTGATCGATTCTCTGACCGGAGAGAACGACAACGCAAAACGCCTTGAGATTTACCAGAAGCTGGAAGATCTGCTGGTTGCACAGGATTGTGGTGTTGCACCGCTGTACTACTCTGATAAACATTACTATTATCAGAACTGGGTAAAAGATTTCTACACATCCTCCTTCGGCGCAAGCCAGGAGCTTTACAGAGCAACTGTAGAGAAATAAAAAAAGCAGCAAAACAGAAGAAATGAGGGAAGAAGGGCTTATGAAACAATAGGCTCTTCTTTCGCTATCATAATAAAATTCCGGTCGAAAAAGACCGGACAGGGAGAGGATTTTTATGCCAAAATATTTACTGCGCCGTTTCGCGGAAATGCTGATCACACTGTTTCTGATTGCAACGGCCACGTTTTTCCTTCTGGAAGCGGTTCCGGGAGATCCGCTGACGGAGCGTGCGAGCAAGCTCTCGCCGACCGTAAAGGAAAACCTCTATAAGCGCTACGGCCTCGACAAGCCGATGATGGAGCGCTATGTGATCACAATGAAGGGAATCTGCAAGGGAGAGTTCGGGGAATCTGTTGTCTATGCGGGACAGACGGTACAGAAGCTGATTCATGACCGTCTTCCGGTATCCGCCCGCCTTGGTATCCAGCAGGTGCTGGCCGGTATCACGATCGGTCTGCTGCTTGGAATTCTTGCGGCAATGAGGAGGGGAAGCTTCTGGGACTATATGGTGATCGCCCTGTCGGTCCTCTTGATTTCCATTCCGAACCTGATCTTTGGTCTGATGCTTCAGAAAATTTTCGCAGGTAACCTGAAGGTTCTGCCGACGATCGGCTGGCCTGCGGGAAAGGATCTGTGGTTCGGAGGATGGGAATACACGATTCTTCCGACCCTGACAGGATGCTTTTCTTATATCGCAACGTATGCGCGTCTGCTGAAAACCTCGATGCTCGATGTGATCAATCAGGATTACGTGCTGACTGCTGAATCGAAGGGCTTAAGCCGCGGACAGATTATCCGCCGCCATATCCTTCGGAACTCGTTTATCCCGGTTATCACACAGCTTCCGATGTCGGTTGCCATGTGTATCACAGGCTCCTTCTTCATCGAGAGCATCTTTTCCATCCCGGGAATCGGACAGTATTATGTGACGGCGGTCAATAACCAGGATCTTTCCATTATCATGGGAGAGACGGTTATTATCGCAGCACTTTACATCGGTGTTCTCTTTATCACGGACCTGCTGTACGTGGTCGTTGACCCGAGAATCAGTCTGACAGGAAAGAGCAGATAAGGAGGATATTATGGCAGCATTAACACCGGAAAAATTTAAAGTAATAGGATACACCGAGGAAGATGCGAACCGGATTGACCGCCCGACCATTTCCTACTGGCAGGACGCCTGGAGACGGCTCCGCAAAAACCCGATCGCAATGGGATCTCTTGTTGTGCTCGGTATTCTGCTTGTCATGGTCATCATCGGACCGCATATCAAAGGATATGATTATGTATCCATGAATATCGCCGAGAAAAACCAGGGCGTATCGTCAAAATACTGGTTTGGAACCGACAACCTGGGACGTGACCTCTTCTCAAGAGTCTGGGTCGGCGCGCGGGCATCACTGATCATCGCGATCGTTGCAACGGCAATCAAACTCATCATCGGAACGGTATATGGCGCGCTGATGGCACATTTCGGCGGCTGGGTCGATGAGGTTCTGATGCGGATCATCGAGGTTATCAACTCGATTCCGTCTCTGCTTCTTACGATTCTGATCATGATGATTCTTGGAAATAACCTGTTTGCACTTCTGGTCGCGCTTAGTGTCACCGCATGGTGTAACACGGCACGTCAGGTGCGCGGTATGATCAAACAGCTCCGTGAGACGGAATACGTTTACGCGGCGGAGGTGCTCGGTGCAAAACCGCTCCGCATCATCTTAAAACACTATGTACCGAATATGCTGGGTATCCTGATTCTGGATACGGCGACGGCAATCCCGATGTTTATTTTTACGGAGGCAGGTCTTAGCTTCCTCGGCATCGGCCTCAAGGCACCATCGATCAGCCTTGGTGTCCTGATTTCGATGGGACAGCAGAACATGGATTTCTATCCGTCACAGCTTCTGTTCCCATGTCTCGTGCTCTGTATCATCGTTATGGCATTCAACCTTCTGGGAGACGGCCTGCGCGATGCCCTGGATCCGAGACTTCGCCAGTAATAAGTGGGAGATAACGATATGAACGAACAAAACAATCCGATTCTGGAAGTAAAAAACTTAAGAGTCTCTTATCACACCTATGCCGGTGAAGTAAAGGCAGTCCGCGGTGTACAGTTTTCTCTCGAGAAAGGTCAGGCGCTCGCAATTGTGGGCGAATCCGGCTGCGGAAAATCTGTAACGGCGAAATCCATCATGGGCCTCATCAAGGCCCCGCAGGGTGAGATTAAAGAGAACAGTGAAATTCTCTATCATGGAGAGAATATTCTGAAATACAACAAAAAACAGTGGCAGCATTACAAAGGCGGCGAGTGTGCAATCATTTTCCAGGATGCGCTGGCTTCCTTAAATCCGACGATGCGTGTCGGAAAACAGATTATGGAAAATCTGATGGGCCACAAAAACATGACAAAACAGGAAGCGGCAAAGGAGGCTGTCGAGATGCTGCGCATGGTCGGCATCCCGGAGCCGGAAAAACGTGTCAGACAGTATCCGCACGAATTTTCCGGCGGTATGCGTCAGCGTGTTATGATCGCGATTGCATTTGCCTGTGATCCGAAAATTCTGATCTGTGACGAGCCGACGACCGCACTCGATGTGACAATTCAGGGACAGATTCTCGATATTATCAAGAATCTGCAGAAGAAAAACCAGACGTCCGTTATCATGATCACACATGATCTTGGTGTTGTGGCGAATATCGCACAGAAGATTGCTGTCATGTATTCCGGTATTATCGTGGAAAGCGGAACGTGTGAGGATATTTTCTATCGTCCGCGTCACCCGTATACCTGGGCGCTGATCCGTTCCGTACCGCGTCTGGATCTGAAAAACAAGCAGGAACTCGCGACAATTCCGGGAACTCCGCCGGATCTTTTAAACCCGCCGGTCGGATGTCCGTTCTGCACGCGGTGCAGCTATTGTATGCCGATCTGTAAGGAAGAGATGCCGGAGGCAACGGAATTCGGCGGCGAGCATAAAGCTGCCTGCTGGCTCCATCACCCGATGGCACCAAAAGTAGAAATGCCAGATCTGGAAGGAGGAGAACTGTAATGGAAAATAACGAAAAAGAAGTGCTTTTTTCCGTTTCCCATCTGAAAAAATATTTTCAGGTCGGAAACCATGCGACCTTAAAGGCCGTGGATGATGTCTCCTTCGAAATTTACAAGGGTGAGACACTTGGAATGGTTGGCGAGTCCGGATGTGGAAAGACAACGTGCGGCCGTACCTGCATCGGCCTGTATGACAAGACCGACGGACAGGTGCTCTACAAGGGAACCGATGTCCATGCATTAAACGGAAAAGAGCGGTTTGCCTTCAAAAAACAGGTGCAGATGGTCTTCCAGGATCCGTATGGATCGCTCGACCCGCGTATGACCGTTGCCGACATCATCGGCGAGGGCATCGACATTCACCATCTGGCAAAGAATAAGAAAGAGCGCCAGGAGATGATCTACAAATATCTGGAGCTGGTCGGACTGAACCGCGAGCATGCGAACCGTTTTGTGCACGAGTTTTCCGGCGGACAGCGCCAGCGAATCGGTATCGCGCGTGCGCTTGCCGTGCAGCCGGAATTCATCGTTCTCGATGAGCCGATCTCCGCACTCGACGTTTCGATTCAGGCGCAGATCGTCAACCTGCTTGTGGACTTACAGAAGAAGATGGGTCTGACCTATCTTTTCGTTGCGCATGATCTGTCGATGGTTAAACATATTTCCGACCGTGTGGCGGTTCTGTATCTGGGAACGCTCGTCGAGCTGACGACATCCGAGGAGCTGTACGCCAACCCGCGCCACCCGTACACACAGGCACTGCTCTCCGCGATTCCGATTCCGGACCCGAAAGTAGAGGCAGAGCGCGACCGCAAAAAAATCCGCCTCGAAGGCGAGGTGCCGAGCCCGATCAACACGAAGCCGGGCTGCAAATTCCAGGGAAGATGCAAGTACGCAAAAGACATCTGCCGACAGCAGATGCCGGAATTAAAAGACGTGGGCAACAATCACTTTGTGGCATGTCATTTCTGCGATGCGTTAGAAGAAAATAAGGAATTATAAAACATGGAAAAGATAAAGAACATCTGCCGTGATCTCGGCAAAGCATTTACAATCGGCCTGCTCTCCGGCGGCGCTGCGGCAGCTGTGCTGCTGCTGGGAGGATTCCTCTTTGGGGGATTCACGTTCCGCGCTGCCCTTGAGGCGGCGAAAGACGGCCTGCTGCTGATCGCGGCCCTCGGCATGTTCGTGATCGCCGGAATGCTGATGGTAAAAGGCAAAAACCCGGAGAAATTCACGCAGAAGGAAAAATGGCGCGTCCACTTTGCCGTGCTCGGATATAAGAGTGTGTTCGCAGTTCTCTGCGTTTCCTGGGTGCTGTGGGCGGCAGCGGCGGATTATCTTTTGTATCGGATGTGAAAATAGTTTCTATAAATAAAAAGAGAATTTTGCAGACTGTAAAAATGAGGTCCGGCAAAATTCTCTTTTTTCGTTTAGTCGTTATTCGTCTTCGAGACGGGAGATAACCATCTCCATGGATTTCTGATATTCTTCATCCGAAGAATTGTAGAACAGCATCAGATCGAGGCAGCTGCTCATTTTCTTCAGTGCTTCCGGGATGGAGTAGTCGATCGTTTTCACATATTCATCCCAGTGCTCCAGCTTCCACGTATCGCGCACGGAGTTGCGGTCGATCATGCGCTGGTGGCAGATCTCCGGTTTTGTGACAACCCAGATCACAACAAGCTTTGCCCCATGGTCAGCGAGCTTTTTGGAGAAGTTTTTCAGGAACTTCTCATCATGCACTTCGCGTGTGAATGGTGCGTTGATCAGCACAATATCGTCATACTCGAGTGCTTCCAGTCCGAAATTGACCGTTACTTCATATTCATAATCGCGGATATTCTCCTCGAAGAAATCAGAACTGCGGTTGATTTCCTGTCCGCCCGCTTTGAAAACGCGGTTCGACAGCGGAATGACTGTGTCCTTGTCGAGATAAACAACGTGTTTCAGCTCCTTGGCGAGCTGTTTTGAAATGTATGTCTTTCCGCACGCCGGCGGCGAGGTTACGAGGATCATCTTTTTCATCGTTTGTATGTCTTCCTTTCCAGTTGAATCAAAAAAAATCACTCCTAGCATTATAGAAAATTTGGGAAAAAATTGCAAGAGAAAAGACGGTTGTGCCAGAGAAAAAATTGTCTTATAATAAAATAAGATTTTTATGCCATCACGGAGAAAATAAATGGAGGAAAGACAATGAGCAGAGCAAATACACGAGTTGTGAAAATCGGCGACCGGGTCATCGGAGGCGGAAATCCGATTCTGATCCAGTCCATGACGAATACCAAAACAGAAGATGTGGAGGCAACCGTAAAGCAGATCCAGGCGCTCACGGAAGCCGGATGTGACATTATCCGATGCGCCGTCCCGACCATGGAGGCAGCCAGGGCGCTGTCCGAGATCAAAAAGCAGATCTCGATTCCGCTTGTAGCAGATATTCATTTTGACTATCGATTGGCGATCGCCGCGATCGAAAACGGAGCCGATAAAATCCGCATCAACCCGGGCAACATCGGCAGCCGCGACCGGATCCAGGCGGTTGTAGATGCAGCAAAAGAACGCCAGATTCCGATCCGCGTCGGCGTCAACAGCGGTTCACTCGAAAAAGAGCTGGTGGAAAAATACAACGGCGTAACGGCAGAGGGCCTGGTGGAGAGCGCGCTCGACAAAGTGCGGATCATTGAGGAGATGGGCTATGACAATCTCGTCATCAGTATCAAATCGTCTGATGTGATGATGTGTGCAAAAGCGCATGAGCTGATCACGAACCAGACGGATCATCCGCTTCATGTCGGCATTACGGAGGCAGGAACGCTGTATTCCGGCAACATCAAATCGGCAGTGGGGCTCGGTATTATTTTATATCAGGGCATCGGAGATACGATCCGTGTTTCCCTGACCGGCGATCCGCTCGAGGAAATCAAATCCGCAAAACGGATCTTAAAGACCCTGGGACTTCGAAAAGGCGGCATTGAGGTCGTATCGTGTCCGACCTGCGGACGGACCCAGATTGACCTGATCGGACTGGCAAACCAGGTGGAAACACTGGTGCAGGGCTACGATCTTGATATCAAGGTTGCCGTCATGGGCTGCGTGGTCAACGGACCGGGCGAGGCAAAAGAGGCGGATCTTGGTGTTGCAGGCGGAAAAGGCGTCGGCATTTTAATTAAAAAAGGTGAAATCGTGAAAAAAGTACCGGAGAGCGAGCTGCTGTCCGTCTTAAAGGACGAGCTGGATCACTGGGGCAAGTAAAAAAGAAAGCAGGAATAGGAATGGAAAAACAGTTTCAGGAAGTATTTCCGGATTTGAGAATCGAAGGGGGCATGGCAGAGCTTCTCGATACCGTGGAGGTTTCGCGGGTATCGATCAATAAGAAAAAAGATCTGCTGCGGATCTATGTGGTCAGCCATCAGTGGATTCACAAAAAATATATTTATCAGCTGGAGCGCCAGATCGAGGAGCAGCTCTTTTCCAACGTGCCGCTGCGCGTGAAGATTATTGAGCGGTTCTATCTGTCGCGCCAGTATACGCCGGAAAACTTTCTGGAGGTGTACCGTCCGAGTATCCTGCTCGAGCTGAAAAACCACAGTGTCTTTCTGAATCATCTGTTTTCGACTGCCGAGATTACCTTCCCGGAGACGAACAAAATGCACCTGGTGCTCGTGGATTCCGTTGTGGCAAAGGAGCGCGAGGAGGAGCTGGTCCACATTCTCGAGAAAATCTTCTGTGAGCGGTGCGGCTTCGACCTGATCGTGGAAACCGAGATGAGAAAGCCGGAGGGCGAGAGCCGCGCCATGAGAAATTCCGAGCTCCGCATCCGGGAGGAAGTGCGCCACGTTCTGGCGCATACCCATTACGGTGAGATGCTCGGCGAAAAAGAGCAGAACCGGATGGAAGAGCAGGCGGAAGCAGCAGGCGAACAGCCAAAAGCAGCCGCAGCAGCCAAGGGCGGCGAGGCGAAAAAAGAAAAAGCAGCAGACGGCGGAAGGGGAAAAGGTTTTTCCGGCGGCGGACGCGGTTCCTTCAAGAAAGGCAAGGGCAGTTTCAGCCGGAATGCGGACAATCAGCCGCGCAAATCTTCCAATCCGGATGTGCTGTACGGAAGAGATTTCGAGGATGAGAGCGTGGAGATTCTGAAAATCGGCGATGAGATCGGTGATGTTGTCATCCGAGGAAGAGTCCAGAGTGTGGATATGCGCGAAATCCGGAATGAGCGTACGATTTTCATGTTCACGATCACCGACTTTACGGATACCATCGGCGTCAAGATTTTCGTCCAGAACGCGGAAGTGCCGGAATTAAAGGATGCGATAAAAAAAGGCGCGTTCATTAAAGTAAAAGGAAAAACGACGGTTGATGCATTTGACCACGATCTGACGGTTATGTCTGTCTGGGGCATCAAGAAGATCACCGATTTCCGTACCGGCCGTCAGGATACGAGTCCGGTGAAGCGTGTGGAGCTGCACTGCCATACAAAGATGAGCGATATGGACGGTGTCACCGATGCTGCCCGTCTGGTACAGCGTGCCTACGAGTGGGGCCATCCGGCGATCGCGATCACCGATCACGGCGTGGTGCAGTCCTTCCCGGAGGCAAACCATGCGATCGAGGCGATCGACGGCGCTTACCGGAAAAAATACCAGGCAGAGCACCCGGATGCGACAAAAGATGAGCTGAAAAAAGTTTCGGCTCCGTTCAAGGTCATCTACGGCATGGAGGCTTATCTCGTCGACGACTTGAAAGATATCGTTGTCAACAGCAAAGGACAGGACATCCACGGAAGCTACGTTGTTTTCGATATCGAGACGACGGGATTTTCCCCGGTTGTCAACAAAATCATTGAGATCGGTGCCGTCCGTGTGGAAAACGGAGCGATTGTCGATAAGTTTTCCACCTTCGTCAATCCGAAAGTCCCGATCCCGTTCCGGATTGAGAATCTGACCGGCATCAACGACAACATGGTTCTTGACGCGCCGGACATCGAAACGGTGCTGCCGAAATTCCTGGAGTTCAGTGAGGGAGCCGTTATGGTTGCCCACAATGCTTCGTTCGATATGAGCTTTATCGAGCACAACTGCGTCCTGCAGGGGATCGAGCGGGAATTTACAACGGCGGACACCGTCGCCATGGCGCGTTTCCTGCTGCCGGGCCTGAACCGTTTCAAGCTGGATACCGTTGCGAAGGCGGTCGGCGTATCGTTGGAAAACCATCACCGTGCGGTGGACGATGCCGGCTGTACGGCGGAAATTTTCGTGAAATTCGTAAAAATGCTGGAGGAGCGCAATATTCTGACTCTGGATGACCTGAATGCGCAGGGAAAAGTATCGGAGGAGGCTGTGCGCAAGCTTCCATCGTACCATGCGATCATTCTGGCAAAGAACGAGACGGGACGTGTCAATCTGTACCGCCTCGTGTCGGAATCCCACCTGAAATACTACAACCGCCGGCCGAAGCTGCCAAAGAGCGTCTACCTGAAATACCAGGACGGTCTGATGATCGGATCTGCCTGCGAGGCGGGCGAACTCTACCAGGCAATCCTGCGCGGTGAACCGGATGCGGCGATTGCGCGTCTCGTGGACTTCTACGATTATCTGGAAATCCAGCCGATCGGCAACAACGCGTTCATGATCAAAAAAGAGGACGTTTCTGCCGTAGAGAGCGAGGAGGATTTAAAGGAGATCAACAGGCGCATCGTCAAACTTGGCGAGCAGTTCCATAAGCCTGTTGTGGCAACGTGCGACGTCCACTTCATGGATCCGCAGGACGAGATCTACCGCCGCATCATCATGACCGGAAAAGGTTTTGACGACGCGGATGAGCAGGCACCGCTGTTCCTGCGCACTACCGAGGAGATGCTTGAAGAGTTTTCGTATCTCGGAAGTGAGAAAGCGGAGGAGGTCGTCATCACCAATCCGCGCAAAATCTCCGACCTTGTCGAGAAAATCTCCCCGATCCGTGCTGGAAAATTCCCGCCGGTCATCGAGGATTCCGACAAGACACTGCGGAGAATCTGTTACGACCGCGCGCATGAAATCTACGGCGAGGAGCTGCCGGAGATCGTTTCCGCGCGCCTCGAACGGGAGCTGAACTCCATTATTTCCAACGGATACGCCGTTATGTACATCATCGCACAGAAACTAGTGTGGAAGTCGAACGAGGACGGCTATCTCGTAGGATCGCGTGGTTCCGTCGGTTCCTCGTTCGTTGCGACGATGGCGGGAATCACGGAGGTAAACCCGTTGAGCCCGCATTACTACTGCGAGTCGTGCCATTACAGCGAGTTCGATTCGCCGCGCGTCAAAGAGTACGTCGGCCGTGCCGGATGCGATATGCCGGACGCCGTCTGCCCGAACTGCGGCAAGCCGCTGAAAAAAGCGGGATTTGATATTCCGTTCGAGACGTTCCTTGGATTCAAGGGAAACAAAGAGCCGGATATCGACCTGAACTTCTCCGGTGATTACCAGAGTAAGGCGCACAAATACACAGAGGTTATTTTCGGCGCCGGTCAGACGTTCCGTGCGGGAACCATCGGTACGCTGGCGGATAAAACAGCGTTCGGTTACGTGAAGAACTATTACGAAGAGCGCGGCCAGCACAAACGGAACTGCGAGATCGACCGTATCGTGGAAGGATGCACCGGCATCCGCCGTACCACCGGCCAGCACCCGGGCGGTATCATCGTTCTGCCGTTCGGTGAGGATATCAACTCCTTCACCCCGGTGCAGCATCCGGCGAACGATATGACAACCGACATCATTACGACCCATTTCGATTACCACTCCATTGATGCCAACCTCTTAAAGCTCGACATTCTCGGACACGATGATCCGACCATGATCCGTATGCTCGAGGATATCACGCACCTTGATGCGCAGACGATTCCGCTCGATAACCCGGAGGTCATGTCGCTGTTCAAGAGCACCGAGGCGCTCGGCATCAAGCCGGAGGACATCGGCGGCTGCCCGCTTGGATGTCTTGGCGTGCCGGAGTTCGGTACCGATTTCGTTATCCAGATGCTTCTGGACACAAAACCACAGTCATTTTCCGACCTGATCCGTATCTCCGGCCTGTCACATGGAACCGATGTATGGCTCGGCAATGCGCAGACGCTGATCGAGGAAGGCAAGGCGACGATTTCCACCGCCATCTGTACCCGAGACGATATCATGATCTACCTGATCGACAAGGGACTCGAAAGTGAGCTTTCCTTTACGATCATGGAGAGTGTGCGAAAAGGAAAGGGCTTAAAACCGGAGTGGGAAGAGGAGATGAAGGCCCACGATGTGCCGGACTGGTACATCTGGTCATGTAAAAAGATCAAGTACATGTTCCCGAAAGCCCACGCGGCGGCGTACGTCATGATGGCGTACCGCATCGCTTACTATAAAATTTTCTATCCGCTGGCGTACTATGCGGCGTACTTCTCCATTCGTGCGTCCGCATTTTCCTACGAGCTCATGTGCATGGGACGCGACCGGCTGGAATATTATATGAAAGATTACGAAAAACGGAAAGACACGCTGACTCAGAAGGAGCAGGCAACCGTCAAGGATATGAAGATTGTCCAGGAAATGTACGCCCGCGGCTTCGATTTCGTGCCGGTGGACCTCTATAAGGCACAGGCGCACCGCTTCCAGGTCTACGATGACAAACATCTGATGCCGGCGCTCGACTCGATCGAGGGTCTGGGCGACAAGGCGGCCGACGCCGTTGTCCTTGCGGCACGAAACGGAAAATTCCTCTCGAAAGATGATTTCCGCGACCGCACCAAGGTCAGCAAGACGATTATCGACTTTATGGCGGACCTCGGTGTCTTCGGAGATCTGCCCGAAAGCAACCAGTTTTCGCTGTTCGACTATTAAAAGGAGCGTCCCCTTTCCGTTGCAATCCCGTGCGTCTTGGGGTATAATCAGACGTTGTGGAAAAGAACGAAAACGATTTAGATAAAATAAGGTGAAAAACATTGAGAAGAAGATTGGAACAACTGCTGAACGGCAGATTTGAATATGAGGTTCCCCATCTGCTGCTGTCCGAGACGGAGGTGGCCCTGACGCTGGACGAGGGGCAGAATTTCCGCGGAGAGCTGAATATCGGAGCGGAAGACGGGAGAAGAGTAAAAGGAATTGTGACCACAGATCATCAGAGAATCGTTCTGGCGAAAAATCAGTTCCAGGGAACGGCGAGTACGATTGAGTACGGCGTGGATACCAGCGGATTAAAAGCAGGCGATGAAATCTGTGGAAACATCACCGTCAGCAGCAATCTGGAGGAACGCTGCGTGCGGGTACACGTCTCGATTGCAGGAAAGACAATGAACATTTCCGGACAGGAGATTCATTCCCTGGCAGATTTTGTGCATCTGGCAAGCCATGATTTCGGCGCAGCGTACCGCTTCTTTGTAAAAAAAGAGTTTGCACGTCTTCTTCAGAAAGAGGCACCGGAGCAGATGGCACTTTATCAGGGACTGTCCCACAAGCCGGTGACATTTCAGCACCTGGAGGAATTTCTGGTTGCCCTCGGTCAGAAAGAGCCGGTGATGCTTTCGGCGGAACAGCCGGAGAAAACTGTGCTTACCGTGGACCAGCCGCGCAAGGAAACACTGTATCTGTATAAAAATACCTGGGGCTACGTCCGCATGGAAATCGAGGTGCAGGGAGACTTTCTGGAAGTGGAAAAGAAAGTCGTCACTTCAGAAGATTTCATCGGAAGCGTCTACGGTGTGGAATACATTATCCATCAGGAGAAAATCGGAAACGGCCGCCATTACGGCAGAATTACGGTGCGTCAGGGAAAACAGGAGCTTCGCTTTGAACTGGAAGTGACAAACAGCGAAAAACATGTGACCAGCAGGAAAAATACGGAGCGCGACCGTCAGATAACTGCCATCGCGCGCGGCTATCTCGATCTGGCAGTCCATAAACGCGACTACCGTACCTGGTATCAGGACACCTGGGAGGCCATCGAGCAGTTCGAAAAAGCCGGCGGAGACATGGCGTGGGTGACGCTGGGAAAAGCATGGCTGTACGAGAGCCATGAGGAAACCGGAAAAGCAAGAGAAACGCTTTCTTACGTAAAAGAGCATCAGGAACTGCTGGACACCGCGGAGAAAAAAGGAGCGTACCTGTATCTGGCATGGAAGCTGAAAATGGAAGTGGGCCATACCGAGCTGGTATCACGCCTTGGAACACTGATGCGGCAGGAGAGTGCAAGCTATTTTCTGTTAAAGCTTGCCATTGATGCCGACGATTCCTGGCAGCAGTCGCTGACCCGTCAGCTCTACGCGATGGAACTTTGCTATGAGTGCGGGTGCAAGAGCCCGCTTCTGTATCTGGATGCGGCACAGCTCTATCTCCGCCAGGAGGGACAGCTCCGCCGGATTTCGCCGTTCACCGTTCAGGTGCTGAAATTTGCGCAGAAAGAAGGCATTTTAAGCGGGGAACTGTTAAAACGGGCCGCTTATCTTACAGAGACGATGAAAACGTTCGATGAGAATGTCTATCAGATTCTGACTGCGGGCTATGAGCGTTTTCCATCCGATGAAGTGCTCGAAGCCATCTGCAAACTGGTGATGAAGGGCCGCCCGGTGCGGAAGGAATATTTCCCGTGGTATGCAAAAGCCGTGGAGCGGAACATCCGCATCACGCGCCTGTACGAGTACTATATCGAAACGATGGATGCGTCGTTCGACGAGGTCCTTCCGCAGGTCATCCGGATGTATTTCTCCTACAGCAACACACTGGCAGGCCAGAAGAAAGCGCTGATTTACGCCAACGTGATCAAAAACCGCGAAAAAGACCGCCATACATTCCAGAGCTACCGCCCGGCGATGGAGGTTTTCACGGCAAGACAGATCCAGAAAGGCCGCATGAACCGCGAATACGCCGCACTGTACCGGACTTTTCTGAAAAAACCGGAAGATCCCGACAGCGCAAAAGCGATCGCAAATGTGCTGTTTACCCATCATGTAACGTGTGAAAATCCGAAAATTACGCGTGTGATCGTCTGCCATCCGGCGATGGCGGGCGAAACATCCTATCCGATGACGGAACGGGGTGCTTATATCCGTCTGTACGGCAAAAAAGCGCGGATTCTTCTCGAAGATGAGCAGCGCAGAAGATATGCGGTGACAGAAACCTGCCGCGTAGAGCCATTGTTTATGGATAAAGAGCTTGCCCGTGCCTGCGGCGGTTTTGCCATTGAAAATCCGGGTCTGCTGCTACACCTGTGCGGGGAGCAGGAAGAGGAGATGCAGCTTACCGCAGAAAATCTTGCCTGGTATCAGCAGGCAGCGCGCACGAGCGCATTTTCCAGTGCTTACCGGAAAACAGTGCGTCAGAAATTGCTGGAATATTATCTTGCCCATCCGGATGAGCGCGAGACCGAGGCAGCTGTTGCAGAGCTGGAGGATAGCGCTTATGCAAAGGTGGACCGTATTTCTACGATTGAGCTTCTGGTGCGCTATGGCCGTTACAGCCGCGCCTTTGCCCTGACAGATCGTTACGGCTACGAGAAGATTCCGGTGTCGTGTCTCTTCCGTCTGGCGCATGCGATGATTCTGGAAAAAGAGTTTACAGAGGACGAGGAGCTTCTCTATCTGGCATCCTACGTGGTAAAACAGGGCATCTACGATGAAATTGTATTGTGCTACCTGAGAGATTATTTCACCGGTTCTATTGAGGATATGTGCAGTTTATGGGATAAAATCCGCGGCTTCCAGATGGAAAGCGACAAGCTGGAGGAGCGCATTCTGACATGGTCCGTCTTTGTGCGCAGCCACCCGAAGTGGGAGCAGGAAATGCTGGAGAGCTACATCCGCCAGAGCGGAAAAGAGCAAGTCATTCTGGCATACCTGACGTATCTTGCGATCGGCTATTTTATGGACGGAAAACCGCTTTCGGATCAGATGTTTGACTACTTGGACCGCGCTTGGAAGCAGGGCTGGGAGCTGGACGAGATCTGCCGTCTTGCGATGCTGAAACATCTTTCCACGAAGCCGCAGCTTTCTGAGGAGGAAGAAAAAGAGGCGCATACCCTGCTTCTGGCGTTTACGAAACAGGGACTCCGCTTTGCCTTCTACAAGGATCTGCCGGAGCACCTGACCGAAGGCTTCCAGATCGGCGACCGCATGTTCATCGAGGAGCGCCAGAGAGCGGAGGCAAAGGTGACGATTCATTACCGGACAAACGCCGAAGAAACATGGAAGAGCGAACCGATGCGCAATATGTATCAGGGCATTTTTGTGAAAGAGTTTCTGCTGTTCTACGGCGAGAAAATGGAGTATTACCTGACCTTTACGAACCGTCAGGGTGAGGGAAAAACAGAGGTGAAAACCGTCTCCATGACCGGCGAACCAAAAGTAGGAAAGACGCGGTACCAGCTTCTGAATCAGATGAAAGCAGCGCGCGCGGCAGGAGATTCGGAAAAAGCAGAAGAAGCATTCCAAAAGTATTTGCAGCAGGAGGCTCTGGTTCGGAACTGTTTTGCACTTGTGGAGGAAAAGAAGCAGCAGGAGGATACGACATGGAACAGAAAAATTTGATTTTAGGATTTGATTTTGGAGAGAAATATTCCCAGTTCTGCTGCTATGACAGGGGAACCCATACGGCTGTCTCCATCCCGGTAAAAGAAGGAGAAGAGGCGGTGGAATTTCCGACCGCCATTGCCAAAAAACGGAATGAGGAAACGTGGAAAACAGGACCGGATGCAGAAAAATCTGCTCACGCGGAAAACGGCATCTGGCTGGACAATCTGTACGAGATCTGCATGGGATCCCGCATCTGCCAGATCGAAAACCGGGATTACACGCCGGGAGAAGTCCTTGGCACGTTCCTTCGCGAAGCACTGAAGATGATCGGCATCGAGCGTCCGGACCAGCAGATCCAGGCGATGATGATCACCACGGGCCATCTGACCCGTCCATTTGTGGAAAATGTGCGTGAAGCATACAAGATAATCGGACTGCCGCGCGGCAGAGCCTACCTGCAGGAGCATGACGAGAGCTTTTACTGCCATGTGCTGAACCAGAAGCCGGAGCTCTGGAGCCGTAAAGTCGGTCTGTTTTTCCTGAAAGATGAGGAAGCATCGTTTTCTGAACTTTCCATCAGCCGTAAAACGAAGCCGGCAACTGTGACCGTAAAACGGGGGCCAAAAGCCGCACTTTCGATCGAGCCGATGGAGCGCGACCGCGATTTCTGCCATCTGATGGGAGAAGCGATGGGGAATGAAATTTATTCCAGCGTATTTCTGGTGAGCGAGGAGTTCGACCTTGCCTGGGCCGACAACTCTCTGCGTCAGTTAAAGAAAAACCAGAGAAGAATCTTTGGCGGAACGAACCTGTTTGCACAGGGCGCCTGCTTTTCCGCGCGCGAAAAAGTGGAGGAGCGCCGCTTAAAGGGCTATCTCTTCCTCGGAAATGACCTCGTGCGCTACAACATCGGCATGGAGATGACGATCAATGGTTCTCCGGCATACTATGCGCTGATTGCAGCCGGTGTGAACTGGTATGAAGCAGAAAAAGAATGTGAGCTGATCCTCGACGGAACGGAGGAGCTGGAATTTGTTGTAAGCTCCATGGAAAGCGGAAAACGAAACCGCTATACCATGAAGCTGGACGGGCTGCCCAAACGGCCGCCGAAGACAACACGGATCCGTCTGCGTCTGGAGTATGATTCTCCGGTTACGTGTCAGATCACCGCAGAGGATTTGGGTTTTGGCGATATGTTCCCGGCAAGCCACAAAACCTGGCACGAGACGATGGGGGAGGTGTAAACGATGAGCGGTTATATTTTATGTCAGGTCAAACGGGCGAAAAATCCGTATTATATTTCCAACATCAGCACAAATATTTATTCCATCGAGGAACTGTGCTATTACCTGTACCACAACATCTATCTGCTGGACGAGACCATCATTAACGAGCAGCTGCTGGTGTGGATGAAAGAAGAACTCCACTTAAGAAGACTGTACCAGCGTCTCTACGTCCTTCTGGAGGAGAAAAAGAACATCGGTGAGTTTATCCTGCCGATCTTCAAGGAGATCAATTATCTTTCCCACGATCAGTTCCGTGAGATGAATGAGCGCCTGAAACGGTTCGAGGAGCAGCCGGAGATTGTGCGGAAAAAAATCAAGGGAGATTACCTTGTCGACCACGAAAAATATATCAATGCGATCCAGGTTTACCAGGAAACGCTGAAAGATACCGAGGAAAACGAAACCAACATGGGAAGCCAGTTCACCGGAAGTATTTACAACAACATGGGCTGTGCCTACGCAAGTCTGTTCCAGATGAATGAAGCACTTACGTGCTTTCAGAAAGCAAATGAAGAGCTGCACACGAAAGCATCGTTAAAGAGCTGGCTGTTTGCGGTCTACATGAGCAAAGGACAGGACGCCTATGAGCAGATGTGCACCGAGCGGAAAGTGGATGCCGAGACGAAACGGGAGATGGACCGCCAGATCACCGAGGCAATGCAGGTCGAGCTCCCGCGCGATCTGGACGAAGCTCTTGCGGCGTGGACACGGGAATATCATAAAAATACCGGACTTTGAACAAAAAGAACAAAAAAATTACTTGACAGAAAAAAAGAATGGAACTATAATACAGCCCATAAGAAAAAAATAAATACTTCGAAACCGATGAAGTGGAGATAACGTTGGAAGCGCACTCACAGAGAGCCCGGGCAGGTGGAAGCCGGACAGAAAGCGGATCAGCAAATGGACCACGGAGGGTACAGGGAAAAGCGGGAAACCGTCTGAGTATTCTGTAACGTGCAGGCATACGTTAGTTGCCAGGAATATGATCGTATTCTGCAGAGCGTGTGAGCAATCGCAAAACAAGGTGGCACCACGAGTATAAAAATATACCCGCCCTTGGCAAAGAACAAAGTGATTCTTTGCCGGGGGCGGTTTTTTGTATATCAGAAATTGGTTCTGAGGACCAGTGTTGATGACAGCCTTTGCAGACACAAGGAGAGGAGATAACAAGATGAAACAGATGACGTTAGAAGAAATTTCAAAAGCAGCCGCATCGGGAGCTTTTCGGAAAATCCCGGTAAGCAGAGAAATTTATTCGGATATCCGTACACCAGTAGAAACACTGAAAGTCCTGCAGGGCGTCAGCAGCCACTGCTACATGCTCGAAAGCGTGGAGGATAAAAAACAGTGGGGAAGATACACCTTTCTCGGCTACGATCCGTCGCTGGAACTCACCTGTGTCAACGGAAACCTGACAATCACCGCCGATGCGGCAGAGATGAAAAAAGTAGAAGATATTCCGGAAAGCCGCAAAGAACAGCTTCCGACCGGACAGATCCGGCTGACCGCAAAGACAGCCCATCCGGGAGCCGTCATCAAAACCCTGATTGAGAAAAATAAAAGTCCGAAGATCGCGACACTGCCGACCTTCACCGGCGGCCTCGTCGGATACTTCTCTTACGATTACATCAAGTACAGCGAGCCGACCTTAAAGCTGGACGCAGAAGATCAGGAACATTTCAAAGATGTTGACCTGATGCTGTTCGATAAGGTCATCGCCTATGATAATTACCGTCAGAAAATCGTACTGATGATTAATATCGAAACCGAAAATCTCGAAGAAAATTACGAAAAAGCCATACAGGAACTCGAAAAAATGGAAGAGCTGATCCGCTTCGGAAAACCGGCCGAGACGAAAGCCGGCCACCTGAAATCCGAGTTCCGCCCGCTCTTCGATGAGAAAGCGTACTGTGAGAAAGTCGAGCAGGTCAAACATTATATCCACGAGGGAGACCTCTTCCAGCTCGTTCTCTCCAACCGGCTTGAAGTTGATTTTGAGGGAAGCCTCCTCGATACGTACCGCGTCCTCCGCACGACGAACCCGTCGCCGTACATGTTCTACTTCTCGAGTGATGATGTCGAGATCGCCGGTGCATCCCCGGAAACTCTCGTAAAAGTCGAGGACGGAGAGGTCCGGACCTTCCCGCTTGCCGGAACGCGGCCGAGAGGAAAGAGCTATGAAGAAGACAAGCGGCTGGAAAAAGAACTCCTCGCCGATGAAAAAGAGCGTGCCGAGCACAACATGCTGGTTGATCTGGGAAGAAACGATCTTGGAAAGATCTGTGATTTCGGAACCGTGGAAGTAGAAAAATACATGTCAATCGAACGTTACTCCCACGTCATGCACATCGGTTCCACTGTAAAAGGACAGCTTCGGAAAGACAAGACCGCAGTCGATGCCATCGATTCCGTTCTCCCGGCCGGAACCCTCTCCGGTGCACCAAAGCTCCGTGCCTGCCAGATCATCAACGAGCTGGAAAACAACAAGCGCGGCATTTACGGCGGTGCGATCGGCTATCTGGATTTCACCGGAAATATGGACACCTGCATTGCAATCCGGCTTGCGTTTAAGAAAAACGGAAAAGTGTTCGTCCGCTCCGGCGCCGGCATTGTAGCCGACAGCGTACCGGAAAAAGAGCATCAGGAATGCATCAACAAAGCAAAGGCCGTGATGGTCGCACTTGCGGAGGCAGAAGGAGGAAGCAACTTATGATACTGCTGGTAGATAATTATGACAGTTTTTCCTATAACCTGTATCAGCTCGCCGGTTCGATCAATCCGGACATGAAGGTCATCCGGAACGACGAGATGACGATCGACGAAATCTGCGCACTGGCACCGGCATCCATCATTTTATCTCCCGGACCGGGCCGTCCGGAGCAGGCAGGCCGATGCATGGAGATTGTAGAAAAATTAGGCGGCGAGATCCCGATCCTCGGTGTCTGCCTCGGCCATCAGGCAATCTGTGCCGCGTACGGCGCGACCGTCACCTATGCGAAACAGCTGATGCATGGCAAACAGTCCGAGACAACGCTGGATCTTACCTCGGAATTATTCCAGGGGCTGCCGGAAACCGTTCCGGTTGCAAGATACCATTCCCTCGCAGCTGATGAAGCGACACTGCCGGAAACCTTAAAGGTAACGGCAAGAACTGCAGACGGCGAGGTCATGGCAGTCGAGGACAGTGAGAAAAAGATCTACGGAGTCCAGTTTCATCCGGAATCCATTCTGACCCCGCAGGGCAGACAGATGGTAGAAAACTTCTTAAAAATTACAAGATAGATCACAGGACAGCAAAGAAAGAGAGGAACAGAATATGATTCGGGAAGCGATTGTAAAACTGGTAAATAAAGAGAACTTAACCTACGAGATGGCAGAGGGCGCCATGGATGAAATCATGGAAGGAAAAGCCGATCCGATCCAGATCAGCGCATTTTTAACTGCCATGACGATGAAAGGCGAGACAATCGAAGAGATCACCGCATGTGCCAACGGCATGAGAAAGCACGGTGTTCACATGGAACATGACAAGGATGTTCTGGAAATCGTCGGAACCGGCGGAGATAGATCCAATTCCTTCAACATCTCCACAACAGCATCCCTTGTGATCTCTGCAGGCGGCGTCGCAGTTGCAAAACACGGAAACCGCGCCGCATCGAGCAAATCCGGCGCAGCCGACTGTCTCGAAGCGCTCGGCGTCAAAATCGACCTGGAACCGGAGAAAAACAAAGAAGTTCTGGAAAAACTTGGAATCTGTTTCCTGTTCGCACAGAAATACCACATGTCCATGAAATACGTGGCACCGGTCCGCAAGATGCTCGGCATCCGGACCATTTTCAACATCCTCGGACCGCTGACCAACCCGGCAGCAGCCACGATGCAGGTGATGGGTGTCTACGAGGAAGCACTTGTCCGCCCGATGGCAGAAGTTCTCTTCAATCTTGGTGTCAAACGCGGCATGGTTGTCTACGGCCAGGACTGCCTCGATGAAATTTCCTTAAGCGCACCGACAAGCGTCTGCGAGATCAAGGACGGAACGTTTGAGGAATACGTCATCACACCGGAAGAGTTCGGCATGACCCGCTGCACCAAAGAAGAACTGGTCGGCGGAACTCCGCAGGAGAATGCTGAAATTACGAAAGAAATTCTTGCAGGAAAGAAAGGCCCGGCAAGAGACGCTGTTGTCCTGAATGCCGCCGCAGCCCTTCATGCAGTAAAAGAAATCCCGATGCAGGATGCTGTAAAACTGGCAGAGGAGCTGATCGACAGCGGAAAAGCACAGAAAAAACTCGAAGAGTTTGTGTCACTCACCAACAAATTGGCAGAAAAGGAATAAACATATGATACTGGAAACGATTGCAAAAGCCACAAGAAAACGTGTCGCTGCAGAAAAAGAGAAGTGTTCTCTTGCAGAAATGAAAGAAAAGGCAACGGCGATGAACCCGGACACCGGATTCCCGTTTGAACAGGCGCTGAAAAAGCCGGGCATGTCCTTTATCTGCGAGGTAAAAAAAGCCTCCCCATCGAAGGGCATCATCGCAGAAGATTTCCCCTATCTGGAGATCGCAAAGGAATATGAAGCGGCCGGTGCCTCCGCCATTTCCTGCCTGACCGAGCCGGAATACTTCAAAGGCGACAAGCGTTACTTAAAAAAAATTGCAGAAACCGTATCCATCCCGGTTCTGCGGAAAGATTTTACCGTGGATCCCTATATGATCTACGAGGCAAAGGTGCTCGGAGCCACCGCTGTCCTTCTGATCTGTGCGCTGCTGCCGGAGGAAACCTTAAAAGAATATCTGGAAACAGCGCATTCCCTCGGCCTTTCCGCTCTTGTGGAAGCCCACGATGAGGCGGAGGTTGCACAGGCCATGCGCGCCGGAGCAAGGATCATCGGCGTCAACAACCGCAACTTAAAAGATTTCACGGTCGATATCCACAACAGTGAGCGGCTGCGGGAGCTTGTCCCGGAAAACATTGTTTTCGTATCCGAGAGCGGCATCAAAACGCCGGAGGATGTCGGAAGACTGTATCAGAATAAAACCGATGCCGTTCTGATCGGCGAAACGCTGATGCGGAGCAGCAACAAAAGAGCAGAGCTTGAAAAACTCTCTTCAATGTGTTAAAGTGGTAACGTAAGTGCGCAAAACAAAACAGAGCGCACGGGGAGTCAAACGTTATGGAAGAACAGACCAGAATCAAAATCTGCGGGCTCACACGGCTGGAAGACATCGATGCGGTGAATGAACTGAAGCCCGAATATGTCGGCTTTGTCTTTGCAAAAAGCCGCAGACAGATTACAAAAGAACATGCCGTGACGCTGCGGCGCTATCTGGATCCCGAAATCCAGGCGGTCGGCGTCTTTGTGAACGAGCTTCCGGCGATTGTCGCAGGATACCTCGAAGAGGGCGTCATCGATCTGGCACAGCTCCACGGAAATGAGAGTGAAGAATATATCCATTCGCTCCGGTTCCGCACCGGCGGGGAACTGATCAAGGCATTTTCCATCAAAACCAGGGAGGACGTCGAAAAGGCGAAAAAAAGCAGCGCCGATTACATCCTTCTCGACCACGGAAAAGGCGGTACCGGCGAATCGTTCGACTGGTCACTGATCAGAAACATGGACCGCCCGTATTTCCTTGCGGGAGGCCTGAACGCCGAAAATGTGGAACAGGCGATTTTACAGACACATCCCTTCGCCGTCGACATCAGCAGCGGTGTCGAGACAGACGGCGTAAAGGATCCGAAAAAAATCACAGAATGCATAAGGAGGATAAGACATGTCTGACGGAAGATTTGGTATTCACGGAGGCCAGTACATACCGGAAACTCTGATGAATGAAATTATCAATTTGGAAAAACAGTACAATTATTATAAAAACGATCCGGAGTTCTGCCAGGAGCTCGATGACCTGCTGAAAAATTACGCGGGCCGCCCGTCCCTTCTCTACTACGCAGAGAAAATGACAAAGGATCTCGGCGGAGCAAAAATTTACCTCAAACGAGAGGATCTGAACCACACCGGAGCCCACAAAATCAACAACGTGCTCGGACAGTGCCTCCTCGCAAAAAGAATGGGAAAAACCCGTGTCATCGCAGAGACCGGAGCCGGCCAGCACGGTGTGGCAACCGCAACGGCAGCAGCGCTGATGGGACTTGAGTGTGAGATCTTCATGGGAAAAGAAGACACCGACCGTCAGGCCCTCAATGTATACCGGATGGAGCTTCTCGGTGCAAAAGTAAATGCCGTTACTACCGGAACTATGACCTTAAAAGATGCCGTCAATGAGGCGATGCGCGAGTGGGTATCACGTGTCGATGACACCCACTACGTTCTCGGTTCCGTTATGGGCCCGCATCCGTTCCCGACCATCGTCCGCGATTTCCAGGCTGTCATCAGCAAAGAGGCAAGAGAGCAGATCCTCGAAAAAGAAGGAAAACTCCCGAAAGCCGTCATGGCATGCGTCGGCGGCGGAAGCAATGCGATGGGTATGTTCTATAACTTCATCAATGACAAAAATGTCCGCCTGATTGGATGCGAGGCAGCAGGACGCGGCGTCAACACCGCAGAGACTGCAGCAACCATTGCAACCGGAACACTCGGCGTCTTCCACGGTATGAAATCCTACTTCTGCCAGGATAAATACGGTCAGATCGCACCGGTTTACTCGATTTCTGCAGGCCTTGACTACCCGGGCATTGGACCGGAGCATGCATATCTGCATGACATCGGCCGCGCCGAATACGTTCCGGTAACGGACGATGAGGCAGTAGAAGCTTTTGAATACCTCGCAAGAACCGAGGGTATCATCTGTGCGATCGAGAGTGCCCATGCAGTAGCCCATGCGATGAAGATCGCAAAAGAATTTGATCCGGAAGACTCCATCATCATCTGCCTGTCCGGACGCGGAGACAAAGACGTAGCAGCCATTGCAAGATACAGAGGGAGGGACCTTCATGAGTAAAGTAACAGAAGCATTTTCAAACGGCAAAGCATTCATTCCGTTTCTGACAGCCGGAGACCCGAACATTGAAAAAACAGAGAATTATATTCTGGAGCTCGAAAAAGCAGGCGCAGACCTGATCGAGATCGGAATCCCGTTCTCGGATCCGATTGCCGAGGGCGTTGTCATCCAGGAGGCAGACCTCCGTTCCTTAAAAGCCGGAACTACCACCGATAAAATTTTCGATATGGTAGCCTCCGTGCGCAAAAAAACAGACATTCCGCTGGTGTTTATGACCTACTTAAACCCGGTGTTCCATTACGGATACGAGCCGTTCTTTACAAAATGCGAGGAAGTCGGCATCAATGGCATCATCATCCCGGATATGCCGTATGAGGAAAAAGGCGAATTAAACGATATTGCGCGCAGCCATCAGGTAGATGTCATTTCCCTGATTGCGCCGACGTCTGAGCAGCGCATCCAGAAAATTGCCGCAGACGCCGAAGGTTTTATCTACCTCGTATCGTCTCTGGGCGTTACCGGTGTCAGAAGCGAGATCAAGACAGACCTCGATTCCATGATCGCCGCAATCCGCAAAGTAACCGATATTCCGGTAGCCGTAGGCTTCGGCATCAACACGACCGATCAGGCGGCCAACATTGCAAAAATTGCGGACGGTGTCATCGTCGGAAGCGCTATCGTCAAAATGATTGCGAAGTACGGCACTCATGCGGAGCAGCACATCTATACGTATGTCCGCATGATGAAGGAAGCTGTCATGACAGCAAATAAATAAAACCCGCGTCATTGCGTGTTTGAAAAAACTGTGTTAAGATGAGAGCGTGTCTGAAACAAACCGTTTTGGACACGCTTTTTCAACGTAAAATACCTGACCGGCTTTCGAAAAAGCCGGATAGAATATGGAGGAAAAACGTGTTAGATGTATGTTTACTGGGAACAGGCGGTATGATGCCTCTGCCAGGCAGACGCCTGACCGCCCTGATGACCCGATACAACGGAAGCAGCCTTCTGATCGACTGCGGCGAGGGAACCCAGGTTGCCATCAAGGAAAAAGGCTGGACCTTTAAGCCGATTGATGCCATCTGCTTCACCCATTACCACGCAGACCACATCAGCGGCCTTCCAGGACTTCTCCTGACGATGGGAAACACTGACCGGAGAGAACCGCTGACCATGATCGGCCCAAAAGGCCTGGAGCGCGTCGTCAATTCGCTGCGCGTCATCTGCCCGGAGCTGCCGTTCCCGATTGTATTTCACGAGGTGACAGCGCCGGAGGAAGTGATCGAGATGAACGGCTACAAAATCACAGCCTTCCGCGTGCAGCACAATATCACCTGCTACGGCTATTCGCTGGAAATCTCCCGCAAGGGAAAATTCGATGTGGAGCGCGCTAAAGCACAGGAAATTCCGATTAAATGCTGGAATCCGCTGCAGAAAGGCGAGACTGTCACCCTGGATGGAAAGACGTATACGCCGGACATGGTCCTCGGCCCTGCCAGAAAGGGACTGAAGGTGACCTACTGCACCGATACCCGCCCGATTCCGTCGATCTCCGAACATGCGAAAGGCTCCGACCTTTTCATCTGCGAGGGAATGTACGGCGAGCCGGAAAAACAGGCAAAAGCAAAAGAATTTAAGCATATGACCTTCTACGAGGCGGCAAAACTGGCAAAAGATGCCGAGGTTGCCGAAATGTGGCTGACCCACTTTTCCCCGTCGCTCGTCGGCCCGCAGCGGTACATGGATGAGGTACAGAAGATTTTCCCGGCCGCAGAGCTTGGAAAAGACGGAAGATCAGTAGAACTGTTATTTGAAGAGGAAACGAAAAATGAGTGAAAAAGATACCCTGATTCTTGCAATTGAGAGCTCCTGCGATGAAACCGCAGCCTCCGTCGTGAAAAACGGAAGATGTGTGCTGTCTAACATTATTTCATCCCAGATCGCCATCCATACCCTGTATGGCGGTGTTGTGCCGGAAATTGCATCCAGAAAACATATCGAAAAAATCAACCAGGTTGTAGAAGCGGCCTTAAAAGAAGCCGATGTCACTCTGGATGATATCGATGCGATCGGTGTTACGTACGGCCCTGGTCTTGTCGGCGCACTTCTCGTCGGCGTGGCAGAGGCAAAAGCGATCGCCTATGCAAAAAAGAAACCGCTGGTCGGCGTTCACCATATTGAAGGCCACGTCTCGGCGAACTATATCGAACACCCGGATCTGGAGCCGCCGTTCCTGTGTGAAATCATCTCCGGAGGCCATACCCATCTTGTCATTGTAAAAGATTACGGTTCTTTCGAAATCCTCGGAAGAACGAGAGACGACGCAGCCGGAGAAGCCTTCGACAAGGTAGCCCGTGCCATCGGACTCGGCTATCCGGGCGGACCGAAGATCGACAAGCTGGCAAAAGAAGGAAACCCGCACGCCATCGACTTCCCGCGTGCCCACATGGAGGATGCGCCGTATGACTTCAGCTTCAGCGGCGTAAAATCTGCCGTTTTAAACCATCTGAACAAATGCCGGATGACAGGCGAACCAATTGTCGAAGCAGACATCGCTGCGTCCTTCCAGCAGGCCGTTGTGGACGTTCTGGTGGATAATGCCATCCGTGCGGCCAAAGATTACCATATGGACCGTCTGGCGATCGCCGGCGGCGTTGCATCGAACGGGGCACTCCGCGCGGCGATGGAAGCAGCATGTGAAAAAGAGGGCATCCGCTTTTACCGTCCGTCCCCGATCTTCTGTACCGACAATGCGGCCATGATCGGTGTGGCAGCTTACTACGAGTACCAGAAGGGAACCCGCCACGGCTGGGACCTGAATGCCGTACCGAACCTGAAGCTTGGAGAACGATAAGAAAAAGAAACTTCCGCAGCAGAACGGAGAAGAGAGATCTGCTGCGGAGTTTTTGCATTTGTAGAAAACGGAGGAAAAGATGAGCGAGAAGAAAGAAAAATACACTGTGGTTGTCCTGGCAGCCGGAAAGGGAACCCGGATGGGCGGAAGCGTAGCAAAACAGTTTCTGGAAATCGGAGGAAAACCAGTCGTGGTTTACGCGCTGGAGGTTTTTGAACATTCGCCGGAGATTGACCAGATCATTCTTGTGACAGGTGCGGATAAAATAGAATACTGTCAGAAAGAGATTATCGAAAAATATGGAATTAAGAAAACTGTTTCCGTATGCGCAGGCGGAAGGGAACGGTATGAATCTGTCTGGAAAGCATTGCAGACGCTGAAAAGCCTGGAAAGCGAACAGGAGCAGAAGACCGATTACGTTCTGATTCACGATGGCGCCCGCCCGTTTTTAAACCAGGAAATGCTGGAACGTCTCTGCGCATGTGTAAAAGAAGAAAAAGCCTGTGTCCTTGGCATGCCGGTCAAGGATACCATCAAGCTTACCGATGAAAACGGAAAAATCAGGGAAAGCCCGCGAAGAGATCTCGTATGGCAGGCACAGACCCCGCAGGCCTTTGCAGCAGAGCTTCTGTTTCCGGCATTCGAAAAACTGATGCAGCATTCCACAGAAGGAATCACCGACGATGCCATGGTTGTGGAGCAGGAGATGGGAATCGCATCAGTGATGGTAAAAGGCGGCTATGAAAATATAAAAATCACAACACCGGAGGATCTGCTCGTTGCAGAGAGCTTTCTGGCAGAAAAATAGAAAAAAGCAAAATACAGAAAGCAAACTATAAATAGATAAAAATAAATGTGTGAATTGCAAAACGGGGAAAAACAGCGAAAACGAAAAAGAAATTGAAAAAAATGTAAAAAAAATTCAAAAAAGTGGTTGACATTCTGAAACACTGCTGATATAATAACGAATGTCGCTGAGCGAGAGAGATAAAAACGCAAAGCTGACAAGCCAAAAACTGAGATGATTTCGGGAGTTACCGAGATTTGAATTCACACACGGAGAGGTATCGAAGCGGTCATAACGAGGCGGTCTTGAAAACCGTTTGTCCGAAAGGGCGCGTGGGTTCGAATCCCACCCTCTCCGCTCAAAACTCAGTTAATTGAATATCTGATTATGAATCAGGCAAACTATGGAGAAGTACCCAAGCTGGCTGAAGGGGCTCCCCTGGAAAGGGAGTAGGTCGTTAATAGCGGCGCGAGGGTTCAAATCCCTCCTTCTCCGCTCGACTTTGAAAAAAGTTGAAAAAAGTTCTTGACAAATGCAAATGAGTTTGATAAAATAAACGAGTTGCTGACCGAGAGAACAGCAAAGATCCTTGATAATTAAACAATGAAACACATCCTCGAAAGTTCTGAATAAGTAATTCAAAACGATCGAAAGATCCTTTAAAACAGTAAAAGGGATAAATTAGCTAGTATGTTGATTTTGAACTTGGAACAAACATTTTATCAGAGAGTTTGATCCTGGCTCAGGATGAACGCTGGCGGCGTGCTTAACACATGCAAGTCGAGCGAAGCAGTTAAGAAGATTCTTCGGATGATTCTTAACTGACTGAGCGGCGGACGGGTGAGTAACGCGTGGGTGACCTGCCCCATACCGGGGGATAACAGCTGGAAACGGCTGCTAATACCGCATAAGCGCACAGAGCTGCATGGCTCGGTGTGAAAAACTCCGG